>Ga0187894_10002498_pt1 | contig 21874 bp, 14 predicted proteins | sample GBC1701081metaG_FD_136650 | JGI IMG/M metagenome (GOLD analysis project Ga0187894, IMG submission 136650) | White microbial mat communities from a lava cave in the Kipuka Kanohina Cave System on the Island of Hawaii, USA - GBC170108-1 metaG ... | reverse complement strand
GAAGAAGTGAAAGTTACAACAGGAAACGTTTATTGAAAAGTTCCTTTTAGCCAATTAATGAAAGTCTCGTCTATTTTCTTGAGACTATTTTCTACATGTATTAACCCGTTCACTAGTTCATCGATATCATTCATAGCGAACTCATTTTGTACACTTCCTTCCATCTCCCTTACTACTATCTTTCCACGATTGAGTTCTTCTTCACCTATTATTATAGTGTACTTCGCCCCTGATTTATCTGCACGTTTAAGTTGGCTCTTGAGGCTTTTATTTCCGTAATCCACCTCAGTTGGGATGCCATTGTTCCTTAGCTTGAACGCGAGAGAAAATGCCTTTTTACGAGCTTCCTCTCCTAGATATGCCAAGAATATGAAAACTTCCTTCCCGAACCCTTCGGGGAAGGCCGTCCGGTGGAGGAGTACGAGCCTCTCCATACCCACCGCGAACCCGACGGCGGGGGTGTGCGGCCCGCCCAATTCCTCGACGAGACCGTCGTAACGGCCCCCCGCAGCCACGGCGTTCTGCGATCCGAGCTCTTCGGTCGTTATCTCGAATACGGTCCTGGTGTAATAGTCGAGCCCCCTCACTATCCCTGGGTTGATGGCGTAGGGTACGCCCACAGAGTCGAGGCTCTCCCTTACTTCGCCCAGATGCCGGCTGCAGTCGGCGCAGAGGTTGTCTATCATCTTGGGTGCGCCAGCCGCTATCTCCCTGCACCCCTTTACCTTGCAGTCGAGTATGCGGAGCGGGTTCGTTTCGAGCCTCCTTTGGCAGTCCTCGCAGAGGCGGTCCCTCTCCGGCGTGAAGAAGGCGATGAGTTTTTCCTTGTACTGAGGCCGGCAGTTGTCGTCTCCGAGAGAGCTAAGCTCGAGCTTCAGATATTTCGTTATCCCTATCCGCTCGAGGAGTTTCCATATCATGGTAATGAGCTCGGCGTCGGAGGAGGGCTCTTCGGGCCCGAGGAGCTCGGCCCCTATCTGGTAAAACCCCCTGTACCGCCCCTTCTGCGGCCTCTCGTGGCGGAACATCATGCCCGTGTAGTAGAGCTTCGTGACGGGGGATTTGGCCCACATTGAATTCTCTATGTACGACCTCACCACCCCTGCCGTGCCTTCGGGGCGGAGCGTGAGCGACGAGCCGTCCCTGTCGGTAAACGTGTACATCTCCTTCTCGACTATGTCGGTCGTCGAGCCGAGGCTACGGGCGAATATTTCGGTGAATTCCAAGACAGGCATCCGGAGCTCCGAGTACCCGTGGAGCTCGAAGACGGACTTCGCCGCCTCCTCTATATGGTGCCACCTTTTCACGTCCTCGGGCAGGACGTCGTGGAACCCTCTTATCGATCTCGCTTCCATTGCGCTCCCTTTGGATTGACTGTATGTATCCCGCGCCGTCCGGGACGGCCTCTTCCTGCCTGAGATTGCCGCGGCCGCCGGTTTATTATATCCAACGCCCGGGGCTATTTCTAATAAGCCCGGGAAACGGGAGGTAGGCCCGTCCGGATTCGTCAACGTGCGAATATCACCATATAATAAATGCCGAAGCCGACTGACATCACGCCGGATCAAATATGCGGAACGGAGTCCCCAAGCAAGTATTCTACGCAGGAAGCCCGGAGCTCTTCTCCAGGGGCGCGAGCGCGATACACATAATGAAGATGTGCCAGGCGATGGGGAGGCTCGGCGTAACGGCGACCCTCCTCATCCCTGCTTACCGTACGCCCGGGGAAATGTTCCGGTACTACGGCGTGGAACCCAATTTCAGGATCGTCCCGTTCCCCTACTTCGCCAACTCGTCCGTGAGGAACATAACGCACGGCGTCCTCGCCTCTATATACGCGGGGACGCGCAGGAAGGACTTCGACCTGGCAGTCACGAGGAACATTGTGTTCGCCTCTCTCGCGGCTAACGTATTCGGCGTGCCGACCGTATACGACGCGCACCACCCGCTCGTCACGGGCGCGCGCCTGCTCTTCAATTCTTTCAAGCGCTCGGAGCGGCTCGTCCGTTTCTCGGCCAACTCGCGCGGGTTAGCCGAAATATACCTCCGCGAAGGCCTCCCTCCTGAAAAGCTGGTAGTCGCACACAACGGGGTGGACCTCAACGCATACAGGGCGCTCCCCGAGAAAATCCGCGCCCGTGCGGACCTCGGCCTGCCTCCGGATAAAAAGATAGTCTCCTACTCGGGCAACATTTACGAGGGCAGGGGGATAGAGCACCTGATAGATATAGCCCCCGGCATGAGCGGCGTCCTCTTCCTCGTAGTGGGCGGTATCGAGTCGGACGTCATGCGGTGCCGGAGTCTCGCCCGTGAAAAGGGAGCGGAGAACATCAGGTTCACGAGCTACGTCCACAACAATACGGTCCCGCTATATCTCGCGGCTTCGGACGTCCTCGTCATGCCCTACACCTCGCGCATGACGATAAGGGGCGGCACCCTTGCCGGCGGCTTCACCTCCCCTATAAAGCTATTCGAGTACATGGCGTCCGGGCGTCCTATTGTAGCTACATCCATCCCGTCCGTCTCGGAGATACTCGAGGACGGCGTGAACGCGCTCCTCGTCCCCCCCGACAGCTCCGGGGCGCTCGCGGCTGGCATAAAAAGGGCGCTCGAAGACCCCGCGCTCGCCGACGCCCTGTCCGTGAGGGCCGCATCCGACGCCGCAGGATATACGTGGGAGGAGAGGGCGAAAAAATTGCTCGGCCTAAAATAACTATTCAGCTTATATAATTTTTAGTGTATCTTATCAATTCAATTTTTTCTCAATCGTTTCCGATCTATACGACGCTATACGACAAGGTAGAAAAATGATAACTGTATACAGGATTTCGTTTATCTTTCTGGCTGTAGTTATGACGCTCCAGGCGGACGCCCGGGAAATCGTCGAAGTGGGAGACCTCTTCGATTACGCGTTTTCGGAGGGCGCAGCCGCGGGAGAAGCGGGAGAGGCCGGAGAAGGAGAGGGGTACGTCCCGGGCGGGGAAGCGGAGGAGCGCCCGGGCGTAAATACCTTCCTCCGCGACACGGCTATGGACTACGCCTTCGTATGGGCCGCTAGGTTCTTTTATGTAAGGAACAAGAACAGCAAGATTTTCGATATTTCCCTCTCCAAGTGGTGGGATAACGTCACCACGTTTCCCGAGTGGCCCGACGGCGATTCGTTCGTCACGAACTGGGTCACTCACCCTGTTATCGGCTCCATCCAGTACCTCTATTACAGGGAGATGGGACACGGGTTCTGGGCTTCGGCCCTGGGTTCCCTGGTCCAGAGCTTCCTTTGGGAATATACGGTCGAAGGCCCGTCGCAGCCCCCTTCGCTCGAAGACCTCGTTTCGACGACCTTCGTCGGCGTCCCGGTGGGCGTCGCCCTCGAAGAGTCCTCCGACTGGCTTGTATCCACGGACTTCGTCCCCGCTAAGATGCTCGGCCACATACTGAACCCGATGAAGAACTTCATCCGCGACAGGCAGCTCGGAATATATAACCCCTTGTCCGAGACCTTTATGACCATATCGGGGCCGATAGAATTCGCGTCATCCAGGAAGGAGGCGATAGACCTCTCTTATCCTTTTTTTCTCGAGGAGCCTCTGCCGTCAGGCAGGTTCGGGGCGGACCTCGAGCTCGTCAATCTGAAGAAGGAGCTCGGGAGCGGGCAGTTCGTTTTCTATTCCGTGAGGGTGGACGTGCCTTCGAAGAGCGGGCTCTGGGGCCTGTACGTACAGATCGCGCAGTCGGGCATAAATTCGGTGAGTATCGACGGGGAGCAGCAAAGGGACGGGTTCGAGTTCGCGAACCTGCTCGCGGGCGGGAAGGCCCTGCTCTGGAAGTCCCGTAAATCCGCCGTTTCGGGAGGAATGAGCCTCATACTCCCGACATCGTACAAGGACAACATAGACAGGCTCTCGACGGTTACGATGTTCAGAAGGAATTTCCCTATAAACCTCAGGAAAGCCTGGACGGTGACGCCTTATATTTCGGCGGCGGCGTGGAAAGGCGTCTTCAGCATACAGGCTGCGGCGGGCACCGACTGGGTGTTTAACGCGGGGGAGCTGGAAGGGAACGCCTTCGAGTTCAGGCTCAATTACGGGACGGCGGCCGGCGTCAATATCCCGGCGCCCGCTTCCCCGGTATTGTTCGCGGAGCTCAACGGCTATTCTCTCCTCACTGCGGACACGTTCAAGAAGAACGACCTGTTCGTCACCTCGGGCGTGAGGTTCGGGCGTAAATACAGCCCCGGCTTCGCGGTCCAGTTCCCCATCGCGGGCGTCGACAAGCGCATCGACAGGTGGAGCTATATATTCGATTTCCAGGTGAGGCTGTAAGGCCGGTCGTGCTTCTCCGGGGCGGTAAAGAGGAAGGCGGGGGGAAAATTGCCCCGCCTGAGGCGGCTATTCAGGTTATATAGTTTTTAGTGTATTTTATCACTTCAATTTTAATCGGTCCTCATCGGGATTGATTTGAGCAGCGTGACAAGGGATAGAGCGTGAGGGTGATGCACAGGTATCTCTTTATATTGTTGTCTCTACTCGTCGCATTTCAGGCGTCGGCTCACGAGGAAGTCCGCGTGGACGAGATGTTCGATTACGCATTCTCCGGGAACGCCGCCGACGGGGAGAAGGAAGGGGCGGAGAAGGACGGGGAATTCGTCACGGGCGAGGAGGGGAGGGAGCGTCTCGGCTTAAACGCCTTCCTCCGCGACTCCGCCCTAATGTACGGGGGCCTCTGGGCGTCCAGGTTTTTCTACGTAAGGAACAAGAACAGCAGGATATTCGATACGTCCTTTTCCAAATGGTGGCACAACATCACGCAGTGGCCGGAATGGGACGACGGGGACTCGTTCTTCACCAACTGGGTGACCCACCCTATGATAGGTGCGGTGGAGTATCTCTTCTACAGGCAGATGGGGCACGGCTACCTGGTCTCCGCGCTCGGCGTGGTGCTCCAGAGCACGCTCTTCGAATACACGATCGAAGGCACTGTCGAAACCCCTTCGCTCGTAGACCTCGTATCGACGCCGCTCGTCGGCGTCCCGATGGGTTTCGCGCTCGAGAAATCCTCCGACTGGCTCGTATCCACGGACTTCGTTCCGGCGAAGATACTCGGCCACATACTGAACCCGTGGAAGAACTTCATCTCCGACAGGAAGATCGGTATCTACGACCCGTTCTCGGAGACGTTCTTTTCGGTGACCGGGCCGATAGTGTTCACGCCTTCGAAGGACATCGCCATTGACCTCGCGTACCCCTATTTCCTCGAGGAGCCGATCCCGATGGCCAGGTTCAGGGCGGACCTGGAGATACTGAACCTGAAAAAGAGCGAGGGCGGGCAGTTCGTATTCTATTCGCTCCGGGCGGACGTGCCTTCGAAGAACGGGCTCTGGGGGGTGTACGTGAGGGTAGCGCAGTCGGGCGTGAACGAGGTATTCATCAACGGCGAGGAGGTGAGGGACGGGTTCGAATTCGCGAACGTGCTCGCGGGCGGCAAGTTCCTCCTCTGGAAGTCCCACAACTCCGCAGTCTCGGGCGGCGTCGAGCTTATTCTCCCGACCTCCTACAAGGACAACATAGACAGGCTCTCGACGGTCACGCTGTTCAGACGAAACTTCCCCATAAACTTGCAGAAGGCGTGGACGGTGACGCCTTACGTTACGGCGGCCGCGTGGAAGGGCATATTCAACGTGCAGGGGATGGTGTCTGCCGACACTGTGCTCAACGCAGGCGAGCTCGAAGGTAACTCGGCCGAGCTGAGGGTGAATTACGGGGCCTCGGCGGGTGCGAATTTCCCGGTGATCGCGTCCCCTGTGCTCTACGCGGAGTTCGGCGCGTACACGACACTCACGGCGGATACGTTCCAGAAGAACGATATGTTCATGACTTCAGGGGTGAGGTTCGGCAGGAAATTCAGCCCGGGCTTCGCGCTCCAGTTCCCCGTTTACGGTGCGGACAAGGACATCGCCAGGTACAGCTACATGTTCGACTTCCAGATAAGGTTCTGATTCCTCCCAATTTTTTATCTTCAATTCCTTCCCCCTTGAGGGGGAACTGCTTCGAGCAAGCAACGGTTTCGATCGAGCGAGAAACCGGTCACACCTGGCTAATTGCTGTGAGTTGCTATCTACTGCGATATGTACAGAAAATAAATAAGTAGGACGCCCTATCCCTTTAGCCACTTGGGAAACTGTGACCATGCTCTCCGATTTGTCGAGCATGTGGTTATGATGGGGGTGTTTCAGTTCAATTATAAAGTTAGAAGCCCCGTTTGCCCTAAGCAGGAGCCTGTACTGAGCGAAGTCGAAGGATTGAACGGGTTATACTTTCATCTCTCTGCACTGACTAAGCGAATTTAGCGCCCGGTGATAATTGTTCTTTTATTTCCACTAAATTATTGTTAAAATGTGTCAGGCGCGAATAACAGGCTGTCCGCGCCCCGGCTTCGCATCTTAAGGGAGGATGAGGTTGAAGGCGAAAATCGTCTGTACCGCTATAATCGTACTCTTCCAGCTCCTGCCCGCCTCGGCCGAGGATAGTCCCTACCTTTACGCGGCCGGGGAATCCGTCACTCCCCACGAACCTGACGACGCCGTATTGCCCGCTGAGCCTCCGGCCGGCGAGGAGCCCGCTCCCAAACCCGATCTCAGGCCCCCCGGCTTCAAGACCTATATGGAAGACACGACCATCTGGTACGGCGCGCAGTGGGCGGCGAGGCTCTGGTGGGTGAGGGACAAGAACCTCAAGATCTTCGACGGCTCGTTCCACACATTCTGGGACAACCTCACGAGTGAGCCGCTCTGGGACGACGAGGACGATTTCGTCGTCAACTGGGTGCTCCACCCGTTCTTCGGCATGCTCTCGTACCAGTTCTACAGGGCGAGGGGGCACAGCGTCTGGGCGTCGGCCCTGGGCTCTGTCATACAGAGCACGCTCTTCGAATACGCTATAGAGGGGTGGGCGGTCAGGCCTTCGGGCCTCGACCTCATAGTCACCCCCGCTTTAGGCGTCCCACTCGGATGGACGATGGAGCAGCTCTCCGAATGGCTCATCGAGCAGGACTCGACGGCCGCCCATGTCGCGGCATACGTGACCAACCCCACCAGGATTTTCGTCAAGGACACGCAGTTCGGGCTGATTAACCCGGTAACGGGCGCGTTCCAATACCGGGGGCAGTTCACGATATCGACGACCAAAGGGAAGGCGCTCGAGCTTTCTTACCCGCACTTCTTCGAGGGGCCGCTCCCGCTCGGGAGGGTCGGGATCGACTTCGAGATCATCAAGCTCAAGGAGACGCTCGGCGGCGGGGAGTTCATTCTCTATCCGATGAGGTTCGAGTTCCCTTCGGAGAGCAATTACTGGGGCGTGTACATGGACTTGCCCTACGGAGGGGTGAACAACGTCACGGTCGGGGACACGGAGATAAGGGACGGGTTCGAGTTCGGGAACCTCATGGTCGGAGTGAAGTCGCTCGCGGCGAAATCGAAAAACTTCGCGATATCCGCGGGGCTCGAAGCGTATTTCCCGACTACATTCACCGATGACCAGGAGAGGCTCCAGCAGATAATAAAATACAGGAGGGACATCCCGATGTACCTCTACAAGGCGGCGACTGTTTCGCCGTACATCACGGCGGGGGCGTGGAAGGGGCCCTTCAGCATACAGGGCGCCCTGGGCTCGGACTTCATGTTCAACGCGGGCGAGTTCGAGGGACAGGACTTCGAGTTCAGGATAAATTACCACGCCGCAGCAGGGCTCGACGTCCCCATGACAGGCTCGCCGATCGTTTACTGCGAGTTCGACGGCTACACGATTACTACCTACGACGGCCAGGGAGGGGGCACGGACCTGTTCCTCACCCCGGGCATAAGGTTCGGGCGTAAAATCAGCCCGGGCTTCTCGGCACAGATACCCGTTTACGGGCCTACCAGGAGCATCGCCGAGGCCGACTACGTTTTCGACTTCCAGCTCAGGTTCTAAGGCGGGGACGTTTCTTTAACCTGTCCTTGTGAGCACTTCTACAGGATCGGGATAAACTCCGCGCGGCGATCTCTGCTAAGTTTATAATCCCCTTTATGTATAGCGGATATTATCACGTTTACATATTGACGGATAATAACAACGGAGTTCTTTATACCGGTGTTGCCAATGACTTGAAATGAATTGTATACGCGTGCAAAGGGAAACTCGCCGAAGGCTTCACCAAGAAATATGGTTTGACAAAACCGGTTCACTAAATGGAGGGGGAAACGTGTGCGTTCAGGCTGAGATAACCTGTAACCGTTTTCGCTTTTTAAATTTAAACTCAAAAAACATTTCAATTGTATACCCGCATCTTGTCTTTCCGTATGAATATTTCATGTAACTAGACTTTCCAAATAGTTTTATCAAACTGTTACGATTTAGTTATTTACTTTTCACGCCCCAATGTATTCTCAATATTGAACATAAGCATCTTAAGCCGGGGCTATAGTATTAAGACCAAAGTATTATGGTGAAGACATTGATTAGGCCATTTTTCAATGAAAAGAAATACTTAAGTTTTATTTACATACTACCTTAACCTGTTTAGAATAACATGTGGGGTGGTATCAATTTTATCATGGTCGGAAATGAAATTAGGGTCTGCCGCAGACTATCGGATCCTCTTTCCTACGCCGGTATCACGCGTGGATATACAAGACTACAGTCTATCTCCCTTCACGGGCTCATCCGGCGCCTTTTAACTGACACAGATTCAATCGGCCAACCCCTTTTGTTCTTGGAAAATTTTGATGACTTTAATTGTGCTTTGATACTGTATTCGGTGAATCGTTAGGGGGTATCAAATGCTATCCATAACAAGCCAAGTGGGGTCAGACCGCTCGGATTGTTTCCGTCTAAAATTGTCTAACCGGAGAAAATGATATGCGTGCATACGGGCATAAGTCTGCTCCTTATATTTACCGGCAACAGTTGTATATGCAATAGCAAGCGAATAGACGGCGGAGGATGTTAATGCAGGAAACGGTTGAGAACGTAAATATTATGAAACGTGCTCATAGTGAATCCCGGATACTAGGTCAGAAAAACTATCAGAATATCTCTAATACCATATTTATATTAAACAGTAATTACGAGATAGTATTCTCCAGCCCCAACCTGAAAAGTTTTTTGGGTTATGAAGCCGGGGATGTTCTGGGTAAAAACTTTTTTAAATTTGTTCATACCGGCGATCGCGAGTCTGTAAAAGCCGCATTAGGTGATTCTATTAAAATTATCTCCAAAATAATCGGACCGGATAAGCGTGAACCTATTGTCGGCGGCGTTTCTGAGTCAATAACAAAAGACCATATTGATGCTTTTCTGGAAAACTATACTAAACAACTGAGAAGGCTGTCCGCAATTAAGCCGATTATGTACAGATTTAAACGAAAGGACGGGAAATGGTGCTGGCTCGAAAGCAGTTGCATGCCGCCTTTTGTTAAGGCAAACGGCAATATCATGATAACGATTTCTTCTCATGACGTCACAGAGAATGTTAAGCTGCAGAAGCTGCTTAAAATAAACCTGAGAAAGCTGAACAAAAAGTGCAGGTATGAGACTATAGTGCGGACCATTACACAGCATGTCCACAAATCGATAAATATACAGGAAGTATTCGAGAATGCTGTAGATGCGATACACAAAAACGTGCTGGGGGCGAAGAATGTTTCGATTCATATAATTGAAGACGGCAGCGCGGTCATCAAGGCTTACAGGGGATACCCCGCCAGGTTTATTGATCGAATAAAAATAATTCCGTATCCCAAAGACTATACATGGAAGACCATAATGGATGAGAAGTCCATATATTGCGCCAATGTGGACAGGGATGCTATAGTAGGCAGGGCAGGAAGGGAAATCGGAGTTAGAAGCTATTTATCGATGCCTATTCATTCCAGGAACGGCGTGCTGGGTGTGATAAATATCAGCTCGAACAAAAATAATGTCTTCGACAAGGACGAGTTGATCCTGCTTGAACTTATTGCACAGCAAATAGAGACCGCTATTAATAATGCACGGAAGTTGGAAGAGTTAAGGAAGAGTGAGAGACGTTTCAGGACCCTTTTTGAAAATGTCCCGACCGGGATGTATAGAATCACACCCGACGGTCAGTTGCTGGATGCGAATCCGGCGTTCGTGGAGATGCTGGGTTTTTCGTCTGTTGAGGAATTGGCCGTGCATAAGATCGATTACCAGCATTTAAGGTCGGATGCCGACTGGACGGAAGTTAAGATGACCGTAGAGAGGGACGGGGAGATAAAGGGTCTCGAATCGTTATGGAATAAGCGGGACGGGACAAAGATATATGTACTTGAGAATGTTACGGTGGTTAAAACGACTGACGGGAATGTTTTATTTTATGAAGGAACAATTGAGGATATTACTAAACGTAAAGTAGCGGAAAATAAGTTGAAAGAAGTTAATTTCAATCTGGAAAAGGAGATCGGAAGAAGGACTGCTCAGTTGATAAAAGCTAATGAATACCTGCGAAAGCAAATATCCGAGAGGAGGCTGAAGGAAGACGAGCTTAAGAAATCATACGACCAGCTCCGCGCACTGACAAAACACCTGGAGTCGGTACGCGAGGAAGAAAGAACCAAAATATCGCGGGAAGTCCACGATGAGCTGGGGCAGTCGCTGACAGGCCTGAAAATTGATCTCGACTTGTTAAAGAAGCAGCTCAGCGAAAGCGGTGATAACCTCGAAAACGATAAACTTACTGAAGGGATTAGAAACATGGCGTCCCTGGTCGATTATAACATTCAGTCAGTTCGACGAATAGCCATGGAGCTGAGGCCCGGCGTCCTCGATGATCTGGGAACGGTTGCAGCAATTGAATGGCAGTTACAGGATTTTGAGAAGAGAACGGGTATCAAGTGCCAGTTCAGTTCGGGAGTTGAGGATTTTCCATTGAGCCGTGAGGTATCGACCGATTTATTCCGTATCTTTAAGGAGGTCATCACGAATGTCGCTCGTCATTCGAAAGCGACGCTTGTCAAAGTGAAGCTGAAGGAGCACCGCAACACATGTTTGCTCGAAGTTCAGGACAACGGAGTGGGGATCTCGAATGACGTCATTGTTGCTCCGCAGTCCCTGGGATTACTCGGAATAAAGGAACGCGCATTGGGTATCGGAGGAAATGTCAAAATAACGAGTTATGCTAATAAGGGAACAAAAATCATAGTAGTTGTCCCAAAAGGGAGGTGTCCTGATGATTAGAATATTAATTGCGGACGATCATCCGGTTGTAAGACTGGGTTTAAAGTTAATACTCGAAAAAGAACCCGACATTTCTGTGGATAAGCAGGCGAGAACCGCACGCGAAACACTGGATCTGGTCGATGGAACGGAAATCGATGTCGTATTGCTCGATATATCGCTGCCGGACAGAAACGGGCTTGACGTATTGCATCAGTTGAGGATCGAGCACCCCGATATCAAGGTGTTAGTCATAAGTATGCATTGCGAAGACTTATATGCCATGAGAGTTCTAAAAGAAGGCGCATTTGGGTATTTGACAAAGGACAGTGCACCGGAGGAGCTTGTGAAAGCCGTCAGGAAAGTTGTATCCGGCGGGGCGGTAAGTATGTAAGCTCGACACTCGGTGAGAAACTGGCCTTCGGACTTACAAGAGAGGTTGAGAGTACACCCGATAATTCACTGTCCAACCGTGAATTTCAAGTGATGTGCATGATCGCCTCCGGAAAGACAATAAAAGAAATATCAAATGAACTTTATTTGAGCGGAAAGACCGTAAGTACATACAGATCACGCATTTTGAAAAAAATGAATTTGAAGAATAACGCCGAATTAATCAGTTATACGATAAGGAATAACCTGCTCCAGGTCATGATTCCCGGCATCTGCATGTCTATTCTGATTTAATCATACAATGCCGGTTCCTCGGTATTGCGGTATTGCGCGTCCATCTTTATCCTGTTTCCTACCCGGATGATTTCGTCATTATATCAAATCAGTATAGGAACAGGGTGATTGCCGTATGTTCCCAAACACCCGTTTTAACCCCCCGAAGTTATTCACCCGGCCCGGCTGCTTGTAGGACTTACCCTACAGGTCAACTATCCATAATCCTATACGAATAAGAGAATTTCGCTGATATTCAAACGGCAATCGGTGTTCTATTCTGGACTTAAATGTCTGGTCGAGAGGAGCAGATGAAGGTCCTGGTGGTGGATGATTCTAAGATAATTCGTGATAGATTGGTCAATTTACTGTCCGGGATAAAGGGAGTAGAAACTGTGGCTCAGGCTGAAAACGCAAAAATAGCGATATCGACCTATCGGACCATCAGACCAGAAGTATTGATATTGGACATACGCATGCGCGGAGTAAACGGAATAGATCTGTTAAAACAGATTAAGAACGAGCAGCATGCATCCAAGGTTATCATGCTGACAAATTTTCCTTACCCCCAATACAAGAAAAAATGCATTGAGGCGGGTGCGGATTATTTTCTGGATAAGTCTACTGAGTTCGATGAGATAAATGTAATTATACGGAGTATGGCGGTGGAATACGGACATATATAGTTGGCAGGGAGGAGTATGAGCAGGGTTATTGATAGCTATCGTCTCGATTCAGAAATTGAGGACCCGATTTATTCAGGCGAATTGCCGGAACCGTCACGGTCCACGCTTTGGTATGCGGTCTACGCAATTGTAAGGCACGAAAAAGCTGTCAACACTGCGCTTATTAATAATAACATTGAGACATTCCTGCCTTTAAGAGAGGTCGTAAGTAATTGGAAGGACAGACGAAAAAAGGTATCTATCCCGCTTTTCCCTGGATACCTGTTTGCGAGAATATACGAAAATGATTCACGCGGCATACTCAGTATCTTGAACACAAAAGGGGTCGTCAGAATTCTAAGCTCAAACGGAAGATTTCAGCCCGTACCTGCTCAGCAGATTGATTCGGTCAAACGCATCGTAGAAACAAAATATGAGTTCGACCCTTACCCGGGTTTAGTCACAGGGTCGGAAGTCAGGATTGCAAACGGACCGCTTCAAGGCGTGACAGGAAGGATTGTGGAAAGAAAAGGACGGAAGTGGCTGGTTGTATCGATCGATATTATTAAACGTTCTGTTTCGGTAACGGTTGATCCGGCTGATGTGGAGCTGGTGTAATACGGTACGACATGGGGTAGATGCGGATGATATTGGAATTGGGTTTGATGTAAGTAAGGTGGCGAAGCTGTATTAGGTATAGAGATCGGGATAGTCATTCTAAAACTGATTAATATGTCTGATGCTGCGCCTAATATTATGGAGGTTACTATGAAAATATCGTTCCTTATAATTTTCTTCGGGTTCATGATAGCAGGATGCGGCGGCGGGAGGGCGGTAAACACGAGTCAGCAGCCCCAGCAGGGTTATGAGTCTTCACAAAGAGTCGGAAATATTAATTCACGTCTCGTTTCACAAGCTATTCCTGCAAATTCCGCAGTAATTTCTACAAATCAGGCAACGCCGGCCGGATATCTTATAGGAGCTTCAGATTTACTCGAGATAAGAGTGTTCGAGTCCGACAAATTGACAAGTACGGTGCGTGTTAGCTCAAGGGGGGAAATCACATTGCCGCTCCTCGACAGTGTATATGTCGATGGACTCACTGCGCGTGATGTCGAGATCAAGATTGAAGACCTTTTGGTGGAGGGCGAATATATAGACGATCCTCATGTGGGCGTATTCGTTAAGGAACACAAGAGCAAGGTAGTGTCGGTGATGGGCAATGTAAACCAACCCGGGGTATACGAGCTGCTTGAGCGGAGAACTCTGCTCGATGTTTTAGCTTCAGCACAGGGATTAAGCGAAAAGGCGGGAACCCTGGTTTATGTGACGAGAACAGAAGGCGACGGGAATAAGAATTCATATCTGCTTGATCTTGATGATCTCCTCTCCAGCAATAGTACCGATAGTAATATCGAGATTAGACCAGGAGATCTGGTATTTGTCCCCGCAGCTGCAAACGTATTTGTAGAGGGTGCTATAAACAGACCAGGTGCATATCCGATTAATGAGGGGGAAACGACGCTTAGCGAGGCGATAGTGATGGCAGGCGGCGTTATGAGTGTTGCGGATAAGGGAGACGTGAAACTTGTCCGTTATCTTGGTAATGGCAGCAAGGAGGTTGTGGACGTCGATCTCGACAGTATACAGAATGGTACTATTCCTGATCCTGTCTTGAATGAAAAAGACGCTATTATTGTAGGAGCGAGCGGGATAAAGAGCTTATTCTACGGCCTTAATATTAGCATCATCGGACTCGGGGGAATTGGTTACGATCCTCCTACTCGTTGAACTGATGATTTGATAGGTGAATAAATATGAATGATGAATTGAAACGTCCGAGTAGACAAATTACAAAGGTAGAGGTCGTGGATTTAGATGACCAGAAAAAAGATATACGGTCAGCTTTAGCTCAATCGGACTATGATTTATTCATTGAAGAAGGATCTAGTCTGAATGATTATATAAACGTAATCAAAAGGAGAAAAAAGGTCGTTATAGCGTGTCTTTTCTTATCGATCGTTATTGTCGGTTTTGCGTCCATTATGATGCAGAAAATATATAAAGCTACAACAACGATCGAAATTGCGCCGGAAGACCCCAAGGTAACCGGTTTTCAGGAGGTTATGGAAAAACAAAAACAAGAACAGGATGAATTTTACGAAACTCAATATAAGCTACTTACAAGCAGGTCTTTGGCAACGGAAGTAATAGGTAAAATAGATCTGAAATCACATCCGGAATACGATCTTAAAAAGAAGCCCGGAGTAATAAAAATTATAAGAAATAAAATTGTGGGATTGATAAAGATATTTGTACCTTCAGGGAACGATGCATATCCGCTTGAGCGGCAAAAGGAGCTATCCGAGCATGAAAGCCTAGTTAATGCATTTTTATATCGTGTGGAGGTTACGCCGGATAGAGACTCGAGACTGGTTGAAGTTAGCTTTGAGAGTGCTGATCCCAAACTATCGGCTCAAGCTGTAAATACACTGGCGGATCAGTATATCGAATGGGTTCTGGAAAAGAAACTGGGCGTGACAAAGTCTGCGGTTGAATCTCTTAGTACACAACTTAAAAAGGTAAAGGAGAAACTAGAAAAAACACAGCAGGAACTTGACCAATTCGCAAAGAAGTGGGATATAGTATCATTAGACAAAGATCTAAACCTGACGTATAAGCAACTCGCTGATTTAAATGATGCACTTGCAAAAGCGGAAACCGAAAGGTTGTCCCAGGAAGCAATTTATGAAGAAGCGAAAAGAAGTAACTACGAACTTCTGCCGCAAGTAATAAACGACTCTTCTATTCGTCAGCTAAAAGCTGAATATGTAAAGCTTAAATCACAGTACGACAATCTCGATGCCAGGTATGGCGTGAATTATCCCGAGTTGAAAGAGATAGGTGCACAGGTTAACAGGATTCAATATGAATTAGATAGACAATTAAACGAACTGGCCCGGAGCATCGAGAAAGGTTATCAGACTTCAAAGAAGAAAGAAGACGTACTAAGGCAAAGAGCAGACGTGCAGAAATCGAGAGCTATGGAATTGAACCAGCTTGCAACTCAATACCAGATACTGGAGAGAGAGGTAGACACAAATAAAAGTATTTACCAGAATCTGCTTCAGAGATTGAAAGAGACTGAAGTTACCTCAGGAATAAGGGCTTCAAACGTACAAGTCATCGACTATGCCATCCCCCCACTCAATCCATACAAACCGAAAATCTTATTCAATGTCTTAATCGCCGGCATTATGGGCTTAATGACGGGTATTATGCTCGCGTTCGGATTCGAACACTTTGATACAACGATCCGTGATGAGGAAGACATTAGAAAGAGGTTCCCGATACCGTTCATGGGTAAAATACCGGCTGCAAGCAGAAGTGAGGCTGGCATTCTTAGTAAGATTGTTTACACAAACCCCCTTTCCAAGATATCGGAAGCTTTCCGTGTGCTTAAAACATCGGTTCTGTATACCATAAGAAATAGCAATGCCCCTAAGGCACTACTTGTAACAAGCACTCAGCCATTGGAGGGAAAGACTACAATATCCTGCAACCTGGCGCTTACCATGGTTCAGTCCGGATTAAAAGTAATAATCGTGGATGCGGATTTAAGGAGGCCAAGTCTTCATAAAATATTCATGGAGAATATTAAAAACGGGAACGGAATGACTACATACCTTAGTGGTGGAACAAATCTCGAAAGTATTATTTATCATACTGATATTAAGGGTCTCGATGTCATACCGGCCGGTCCGATCATGCCAAATCCCGCTGATCTTATAGATTCCAAGCCAATGAAAATATTACTAGATCGTTTAGTAAAAGACTACGATAACGTAATTCTGGACGGTATACCGGTCATGGAATTAGCTGACACGCGTCTTCTTTCCAGGCAGGTCGATAGTGTTCTTCTTGTCGCAAGCGTGGGGATAGCACACAGAGATGCGTTCCGGAACAGCTTGGAAGAGCTCATGAAAGTCGGGGCGAGAATAATCGGGGTTGTCATAAACAGAATTGACCCAAGAAGCACCTATGGCGGTGCCTATGACTATTATTATATGACGGACGATCTAGAAAAGAAACGGAAAAATTATATAACATAACGTTATCCAAGTTCGAATGATTATCGGCTGTCAAGATATATTAAAATCATAAACGAATCTGTGTTTAGCCAATAAAAGTAAATATTACCGGGCAGCATTAAAATATCGGCTATATCTGTATTCTTCTCCCGCTTCGACCGCGGGATTTCCATAAAACATGAACTTACTTAATTTAAAAGCGCAAGAGCGATACTCAAAAGTAGTGTTTTATAACCGCGCTGAGCAGAACAGCCTATGGGTAGATATGGGCTATCTATTAATAGATATCTTTTTTATCCTGATCTGCACATCACTGGTTTTCTATATCCGCTTTGCGCCTGAGGTATATGTGAAAAGTCTTGATACGAATGTTTGGGTGTCGTTCACGAGTTATGAATACTTCCCTAATTATGTTGGGTTCCTCATGCTATATGTAGCGCTTATTGCTTTAATTTCAAAGAACTATGATTTATACCACATGCGTTCAGACAGGTTGTGGCTGGATGAAGCTTTGTTGGTTTTTAAAAGTGTATCACTAGCCACACTTATGATCATGGTGGTCATGTATTTATCAAAGCAGCAGGTTTCGCGTTTCGTGGTACTTTCAAGCTGGGCGCTCAATATATTTATATTGGGGGGATGGAGATACATAATGCACCTAATATTTGAAAGGCGCATAAAGAATGGCGAGGGTTTGAGAAGAGTTCTTATTGTTGGAGCAGGTAGGGTTGGGCGTAAGCTAGCTGAATTTCTGGAAAACAATGATTATCTCGGATTAAAGGTAAAGGGCTTTGTCGACGATTACAAAGAAGGAGAGGATATATTAGGCAGAATCGATGAATTGTCCAGGATTTTACAGAGTCAATTTATTGATGAGGTATTTGTCACAATACCTTCGGAGAGGGAGTTGGTTAAAAATGTTGCCAAACACGCGTTGAGTTATAAAGCGGATGTCAAAATCATACCGGATCTTCTTGACGGTCTTGTGCACCAGAGCCGTCCTTTGTCACTGGGATTGCTGGGTGATTTACCCGTTATGGAGATTTACCGAAAACCTATACCGGAAATCGGGCTTTTCGTAAAAAGGGTGATAGATGTCGTATGCGGGTTAGCCATAATTGCTGTTATATTACCGCTTCTCATAGCTGTGGCTATTGTTATTAAAATAGACTCTCCGAAAGGCCCTGTTATTTATCGTTCCAAACGGGTCGGCAAGAAAGGGAAACTTTTCGATTGCTACAAGTTTCGCACCATGTCTGCCGATGCGGATGACCTTAAAGACAAACTTAGGGACCTCAATGAACGGAGCGGTCCTTTTTTTAAGATTAAGAATGATCCGCGAATTACGAAGGCTGGAAAGTTATTCAGAAAATATAGTCTGGACGAGCTTCCTCAGTTGTTCAATCTTATAAATGGGGATATGAGTCTCGTGGGACCGAGACCTCATCCTCTGGATGATTTCAAACTTTACGAACTTCAGGATTATCGCAGGCTCGACGTAAAACCCGGCATAACGAGTCTTTGGGCTGTGGAAGCGAGGAATGATCCTTCATTTGAACGTAATATGGAACTTGACTTGTTTTATATTGAGAATTGGAGTATCTGGCTGGATGTGAAAATTCTCTTGAAGACTATCCCGACAGTACTCAAAGGGTCGGGCATCTGAGCCCTGGCCTAAATGAGTGATCTGCTCTATTGAATAAGCATGTAATGTGAATGATCTCAAGGTCATCAGTCGGAATAACGCTCAGTATGATTATATCGAGTATGTTGGGGGATATTTGTAATTGGAAATCAAAACGATTAGTACAAATGATAGATGCGAAATCTGCGAAGGTTTTCTTGTATTCGAGGTCAGGGATGAATTCCTTGACGACATCTACAATAAAACATGCGCTGGTGTATGGAAATGCACATATTGTGAAAGAGCGACAATAGGAGTTGTCGTCAGAAATCTGAAAATAAAGTCTGCGGCTGGAAACTAGGTGCTCTCTAATGCTCCGCAATCGGGCCTATTGAAACTGTTAAGCCGTCCAGTGAGGAGACAGGACGGAACAATATCATGAATGACGAAGCGTTATCCAATGTTAGAGTAAGTAAGATGAATATCATATTGTCGAGTAATTGTGACGGAGTTGTGCGCTGATGAAGGTTCAGGAATTATCGGATATAAAAGTAGCATGGCTAATACCCTCGATGGCAAGGGGGTATTGCTGGCTGCGGCTTCTTGAGGAGTTCGCCAATATATTTCCCGATTCAATGGTCTTTACCGGTCTTTGGCCTCCAAATCGCCCCAAGGAAAATATTGCATTCAACCTTAACGTAATTGGTAAGACTCGCTTTATAGGATTTGGAGAAAGTAAATCGCATTATCAAAGAGGAATAATAATGCCGCCGCTTGGAATCCCTTATCACCTGTTAAGATTCCTTCCGAATGTCATTTTCACTTATGGGTTTTCAATCTGGACGCTTATTGTGTTAGTGCTTAGACCATTGGCACAGTGGCGTGTAATTATCGTTTACGAAGGCAGTACTCCGACTGTAGACGCCAGGGAATCAAGGGTTCGCACCTTTGTCCGTAAGCTAATGGCCACCTCTACCCATGCATTCATAACGAACTCTCACTCCGGAAAGTTATACCTGGTACAATTTCTCAAAGCGAAAAATGAACTGGTATTCGTACGCCCCTATCTGGTCCCGGATATAAAATATCTGTCTCAAAAGAAGGTAAATGTCAAAAGGCTGCTTGCGGATGCGTCGCGGCCTATTTTTCTATACGTAGGGCTAATAATTAATCGCAAGGGGCTCAAATATATAATAGAAGCTTTTGCCAGATTAAGAAGAGAGGGGTACGAGAGCTTTACACTTGTGATCGTGGGTGACGGACCCCAGCGGGTCGAACTCGAGAATTTGGTCATTGAAAAAGGAATCGATAAGCAGGTGAAATGGATGGGGTGGGTCGATTATAGCAGCCTGGGGTATTATTTTTGTTCTTCCGATATATTTGTGTTTCCAACCTTAGAAGACACGTGGGGTTTGGTTGTGCTTGAGGCCATGGCTTTCTCAAAGCCTGTTTTATGTTCTAAATTGGCCGGAGCTATGGAAATGGTTAAAAATGGAGAGAACGGCTTCACATTCGATCCGACTTATGATCAGCCGGAGGAATTATCGGAAATTATCAAAAGGTTTATAGATGACCCGTATCTTATTCAGCGTATGGGGGATAAGTCAAAAATATTAGCATCGTGTCATACACCCGAGACCGTTGTTATTTATATCAAATATATTATTGAGTTCGTATTAGGTTGGAGGGATAGGAATTCAAAAATATTCTCCGAATATCCGCAGGAGCAGAATTAGCATTTCATAATTACTGCAAGCTCAGGGGTTGCCGTCCGGGTTTGAAATACAGGTTGATGCAATGAACGTATATCACGATGTAGCAAGAATATTAAGCAATACTGAGTATGCTGTTCTACACGGATGGGAATCACTTCCGGATCATCACGACTCGGATCTGGATATTGCCATAAATCCGCAGCATTTAAGTGTACTCGAAGAATCCCTGGTTGACTATAAATCTGGAAAGCTCGTACAGATGCTTCAACACGAATCCTCATGTTTTTATTTTATTGTGGCAATCGGGAATGGAAATGGCATGGAATATTTACAAGTCGATGCGGCTACGGATTACAGGAGGAACGGTCTGACTTATTTTACCTCAGAAAAATTAAACAACCGGAGGCAAAAATGGATGGGATTCTGGGTGGTAGAATCCGAGATAGAGTTAGCTTATCTGCTAGTTAAGAAGATTCTAAAAGGCAGCACGCCTGAAGCTCAGAAGAGAAGACTCAGGTATTTGACTCAAAAACTCAGAGGACAATATTCGACAGATATATCAACGGAGCTTTTTGGTAAGAAGTTGGGGCCGCAAGTAATATCCTGGATTTCTGATGGTGCTTGGGGTGTTCTGGAATCGAATATCCCTAAATTAAAAAGAGCATTAATACTGGAGACAGTGAGAAAGGACCCGTTGAATCCTCTCAAGTATTGGATTAAAGAGGTTAAACGTATGCTAGGAAGGTGCCTGTATCCCACAGGTTTGTTCATAGCGGTGCTGGGTCCGGACGGTGCGGGGAAGAGCACATTAATTGATAAATTGGAACAGAAGCTCTCGGGCGCATTCCGCAATAGTGTCAAATTCCATCTCAGACCCGGTATTATTGGTAAAAAAGAAGAAGGTAATCCGGTGACCGATCCTCACGGCAATCCGCCCCGTTCTTATCTCACGTCTATTCTGAAGATAGGTTACTACTTAACTGATTATATTTTGGGATATCTGTTCAAGCTCTATCCGAAATTAGTGCGATCGACTATGATTGTTTTTGACAGGTATTACGATGATATCCTGGTTGACTCCGCTCGTTACCGCTACGGAGGTCCATCGATATTGGCCGAGCTTATACATTATTTTATCCCGAAACCCGATTTGATCTTGACGCTGGATGTTTCTGAAGAAATGATTCTTAAGCGAAAACAGGAGGTGGGAAAAGAAGAGCTGATTCGTCAGCGAAAGTCATACAGGGAGCTGGCGGCAAAGCTTCCAAATGCAGTTATTTTGGATTCTGACCAAAATCCCGAGAATCTCGCCGATGATGCTTCTGAAATTATTATAGATTATCTCCATAAACGATATATGATGCGCCGTAATCACTATTTTTCAGCCGATCGTAAGAAGCTGCCTTTCGATTGGCTGAACCATGTCCTGTCGGCTGATCCCAGTAAATCTTTCTTCGCCGTCAGGGGGAGCGAAAGCAAAGATAAGACATCGGATTGGGAAACATATTACGAATTCAATTATTTGCCGGTCAACGAGGGCCGCGGATATTTACTGCCCGTCAACCGGAAACTGGCCGCAAACGGTCTTATGCTATATAACGCACAGAGTGAAAAGGCAAAAGTGGGCAAAGCACTTCTGATGAAACCTTACATCAGTTTATTTAGTAGTCGATTGATGAAATCTGTAAGTGTTACGACAAGACGGGATTTAAATATGGGTAAGAGGAGCGATCTATTGGTTTTCGAATATTTGAAGAACGTAACTAACTGGGGAAACCTCGATTTCGCGTTATCTCTGGGTACCCCGGGGCCCCATAGAAAACCCGTTGTACAACTTAATAACCGGGAGGGGGTAATAGTCGGTTATGCCAAAGTCGGGTGGAATGAGGTTACAAATTCGCTT
>Ga0187894_10002497_pt1 | contig 21877 bp, 15 predicted proteins | sample GBC1701081metaG_FD_136650 | JGI IMG/M metagenome (GOLD analysis project Ga0187894, IMG submission 136650) | White microbial mat communities from a lava cave in the Kipuka Kanohina Cave System on the Island of Hawaii, USA - GBC170108-1 metaG ... | reverse complement strand
GAGAATAACGGCTTGTTACACCTGCGCGGCGTAGATGACGGTATCCTTTACGTTCTCGACGGCATTCCGATAGCCGACCGCCTCGACGCGGTTTCCGCCAGCGCCTTTGACACCGATACCATAAACGCCTTGCAAGTGATTACCGGCAACATCCCTGCCGAATTTGGCGGGCGCAACGGCGGCATAGTCATTGTGCAGCCGAAGTCAGGCATTGATGAAAAACTTTTCGGCTCGCTTCGCGCCGGAGTTGGTGATTTTCGTACCGGCGATATTGCTGCCGCTTTCGGTGGGAGTCTCAAAAAGCGATTTGGAATCTTTGCCAATGCCGCGACCAATCGCTCTGACCGTTTTCTTGACCCGGTAGACCCGCGCAACTTTAACAATCGCGGCGGCGCAATCAATCTCAGCCTACGAGCCGACTGGCATCCGAATGTGCGCGACACCATCCTGTTCAATATCTCTGGCAATGGCACGAATTTTCGCGTACCCAATGATCTGTTGCAGGAAGAACGCGGGCAACGCCAGCGTCAGGAGTTGCGCGATAACAGCTTTTCGGTAAGCTGGCAACGGCTGTGGTCAGCCGATACGGTGATGAATGCGGCTTTCTTTTATCGTCGCCATCAATCCGAACTCTTCGGCAGCGAAGCGGACATTCCGATTTTTGCGGCACAGGATCGCGCCCATTCGCGCACCGGCATCATCGCCAGTCTGACGCATCAACGCGGCAAGCACACCTTCAAAACCGGCATCGAAGCCAGCCGCATCGCGCCGCGTGAATTCTTTGCGTTTTTTATCACCGATGAAGAAGCCGCCGAAGCGCGTGAGGTGAGCGAAACCGTCTTGGCATTTGATGAAAATAATCCGTTCCTCTTTCGTGACCGTCGGGTATGCGAACAGGTTTCGGTTTATGTTCAAGATCAATTTTCGCCTGTACGGAATCTTACGGTGCAAGCCGGATTGCGCTACGACCGTAGCAGTTTGCTTGTTTCCGAACAGCAACTCAGCCCGCGAGTCGGCGCAGTCTATTTTATCCCGCAGACCCGGACGACCTTACGCGCTTCATTCAATCGCCTCTTTCAACCACCACAGGTAGACAATTTGTTACTCTCGTCTTCGGAAGAGGCTCGCCGATTGTCGCCGTTTACTACCGCAATGAACGGCGGCGGCGCAGACATTCGCCCGGAGCAATTATCGGCTTATGAAGCCGGATTTGCACAGGATTTCGGCGGCTGGGTGCGGTTGGATGCGGTGTACTGGTGGCGCAACTTTCGCAATGTCGGTGATCCGAATGTCTTTTTTAACACCACGATTATCTTTCCCAACAGCGTTGCCAAAGGTTTTTCACGCGGCGTTGATGTGCGATTGGATGTGCCGGAACGACGCGGCTTGTCGGGTTGGTTGAGCTATACCAATATGCGAATCTTGCAAACCGGACCGCTTAACGGCGGCTTGTTTCTGACCGATGAAGTTATCGAAATCGGCGGTGGTACAAAATTCATCCCGGATCAGGATCAACGCAATACCGGAGCCTTCGGCATTCTCTATCAGCATCAGCCTTCCGGGTTATTACTCAGTCTTAGCGGCAGACACGAAAGCGGCGTGCCATTGGAAGTCGAAGAAGACCGCCTTGCTGAGTTGCAATCCGCACCGGGCGCGGAACTTGTAAACTTTGAACGCGGGCGCGTCAAACCGCGCACCACCTTCGATTTTGCGGCGGGCGTCAATCTCTTCAAACGGGAAAGAGTGCTTGTCACCGCACAATTTAATATCTTAAATCTGGCGGATAAACTCTTCGCCTATAACTTCGGCAATCCCTTTGAAGGCACGCACTTCGGTTACGGCAGGCGCTTTAGCGGCGGCTTGAAGATTGAGTTTCGTTAATAGTGTTCATGCCCAAGTTCACGACTTCGGTAGGAAAGAATCTTCGCAATATCCGCAGAGGCTAAACCGACACCCTTTTCGTCCCAACCTTCCTAAAAATTGAAATCGGTTTCGCTCTTTAAGCGGGTGATAAAGTCTGCAAGTGGTACTGCTCCTTCATCGCCTTTCGTTCTGGAACGTACGGCAACCGCTCGGTTTTCCGCTTCTTTCGGACCGACGACGAGCATATATGGCACTTTCTCTAACTGCGCGTCACGTATCTTCGCGCCTACTTTGTCGTCGCGGATGTCCAGTTCAACGCGCAAATCGGCGTCGAATAATTGCTCATAGACTTCGCGGGCATAGTCGGCAGTCTTTTCGGAAATTGACAGCACCTTTGCCTGTACCGGCGCGAGCCACAACGGAAAGGCTCCGGCATAATGCTCAATCAGAATAGCAACGAAACGCTCGAAAGAGCCGTAAATCGCCCGGTGAATCACTACCGGCACAGACTCGGTATTATGCTCATTGGCATAGGTCAAACCGAAGTTTAACGGTTGCTGAAAATCGAGTTGAATTGTACCAAGCTGATGTTCGCGCTTCAGCGAATCCTGTACCATCTGGTCAATCTTCGGACCGTAAAATGCCGCGTCGCCTTTTGCCACTTTGTATTCCATCTTGTTCTGCTCTAACACATCGCGCAACATCGCTTCGGCTTTGTCCCAAACGGCTATATCGCCCATGTAGGTCTCTTCGTTGCGCGTCGAAAGCACAAAGCGGAATGACATATCGAAGGCTTTATAAACCCGTGATACAAGATTCAACAGCCTATTGACCTCTTCGCCAATCTGGTCTTCGGTGACGAAGATATGCGCGTCGTCCTGCGCGAACTGGCGCACTCGCGTCAGCCCCGACAATGCCCCGGCGCGTTCGTTGCGATGCAGAACGCTCTGCTCTGCCAGTCTGAGCGGCAATTCGCGGTAACTGCGCTTTCTCGCACCGAAGATCAACATCGCTTCCGGGCAGTTCATCGGCTTCAAGGCAAATTCGGCGTTCTCGCGGTTCTCCGCCTTCGCTTCGTCGTCCGGGATGACGAACATATCTTCTTTGTAGTGCTGCCAGTGACCGGAGGTTTTGAACAACTGCTCATTTGCCAGCAGCGGCGACTTCACTTCATGATAGCCGCTTTTCACGAGCATCCGCCGCATCTTCTCCTGCAAGGTGTTATAGACAATCGTTCCCTTCGGCAGCCAGAAGGTCGCGCCCGGCGTCCATTCGTGCAGCATAAAAAGGTCTAGCTCGCGCCCCAGTTTGCGGTGGTCGCGTTTTTTCGCTTCTTCGATGTTATGCAGGTACTCTTCGAGTTCCTCTTTGGTACGCCAGACTGTGCCGTAAATGCGTTGCAGCATCGGGTTCTTTTCATTGCCGCGCCAGTATGCGCCCGCCACGGAGGTCAACTTGAAATGTTTACATTGCCCGGTGCGCCGCACATGAGGACCGGCGCAGAGGTCTACGAAATCGCCCGTTGTGTAAGTCGAAACCGTTGGGCTGTCTATACCGCTAATCAGTTCCAGTTTGTAGGTCTGATGCTTCGCGCCGAAAAATTCCAGCGCCTTATCCTTCTCCCACGTCTGCTGGTAAAACTCCTGATTGCCTTTGACAATCTCGCGCATTCGCCGTTCTATCTCTTCCAGGTCTTCGGGAGTGAGCGGGCGCGGCAAATCCATATCATAATAGAAGCCATTTTTGACCGGCGGACCGATGCCGAATTGCGCTTCCGGGAAAATCTGCTGCACAGCGGCAGCCATAATGTGCGAAGCCGAATGCCGCAGACAGTAGACTTTATACTCGTCTTCGGAATCGAAATCCTCAACGCCAAGAGCAAAATCATTATCACTTAAAAATTCTTCAGCCATACTTTCCTCAATTAAAATTCAAAATAGCAGCCGATGACTCACCCCGCGAACCTCCCGTACAGAATGAGATTTCTGCTGCCTCAGAAAAGTTCTATCGTACAACAAGACGGCTTGAAGTCGAAAGGGGAGGGAAATTTAACGTCACAAAGGCAACGCAACTATCAGTGTGCCTACAGGGTAGCGTAAACTGTCAGTTCGCGTCTCCGGTTAGGCGAAGAATTGGCAAGTCTCACGCCTCTTCTTACATGCGAAAGCGTCTGGCTGCCTCAAATTGGTCGGTAATTGGAACAACGCAAACTGACAGTTTACGCTACCTCAATTTGTATGACAGATGAAGAAAGCCTTGAATCCACATATAATGGTCAGGCAGTAAAGATTTTTTACAACGAGTGAACTATGAAAATCGTACTTCCAGGCGGTTCCGGTCAGGTCGGAACTCTCCTTGCCCGCGCCTTCCATCAAGCCGGACGCGAAGTTGTCGTTCTCAGCCGAAAGCCCGCAACTGCGCTGTGGCGCGTGGTTGAATGGGATGCCGAGACGCTGGGAAACTGGACTAGCGAGTTGGAACGCGCTGATGTGGTCATTAATCTGGCTGGACGCAGCGTGAACTGTCGCTACACTGCCGAGAACCGCAGGCTAATCAAAGAGTCTCGCGTCAAATCAACCCGCATACTGGGCGCGGCGATTGCCCGCGCCTCGCACCCGCCGCGCCTTTGGCTGCAATCCAGTACCGCTACCATTTACGCTCACCGCTACGATGCGCCGAATACGGAAGCAGCAGGAATTTTGGGCGTCTCTGAGCCAACTTCACCGGACACCTGGAACTTCAGCATAGATGTAGCGACTGCTTGGGAAGAGGCGCTGAACGAGTCAACCACACCTTCTACACGCAAGATTATTTTGCGCTCGGCAATGGTGATGAGCCCGGATCGCGGCGGCATCTTCGATACGCTGCGGACCTTAGTGCGCTATGGGCTTGGCGGGCAATCCGGCGATGGGCGACAGTATGTGTCATGGATACACGAGCAGGACTTTATCCGAGCCATTGATTGGCTCATAGCACACGAGGAACTTGAAGGCGCGATCAATCTTGCCGCGCCAAATCCGCTGCCGAATGCCGAGTTTATGCGAACCCTACGGACGGCGTGGGGAAGTTCCATCGGCTTGCCGGCAACTGAATGGATGTTGGAGATTGGCGCATTTTTCCTGCGAACAGAAACCGAACTCATCTTGAAGAGCCGGCGAGTTGTCTCAAACCGGCTGCCGGAGTCGGGATTTGAATTTCAGTTTCCGGGTTGGGCAGAGGCGGCTCGTGATTTGTGCAACCGATGGCGCGAGATGAATTAAGAGGTGAAAATAAATCAGGAGCGCGGGAAGATGTGAGGTCGCGCTCCTTCGCGGCATAAGTGTAGAAAATTCAGGCAGCGCCGACGGAGAGGCTCGTCTTAGCGAATTTAGCCGGCGCTGCGCTACTTCACGTCAGACGACCGATGAGGAGGCATCAATCCGACGGTGAGGTTTAGGGCTTCGAGACCGGGGAGCGAAGGGCAATCTCGAAATTCTCAACATTGTGAAAGCGCCGTGAGCAGGGCTTTCCATTGCAAATAACATTGCAGGGGGCTGGGGGCAAACTTCAATACAGTTACTAGTGCAAGGGGGCTAGGGGCGAACTCATAAATTGTCTTGCAAATGATAAACCGGAGGCTGTTTCAAATGATGATAAATCGGTGAATCAATTCTAATGGTTGATTCGTTGTAGCTGAGAAGAAAAGTCGAATCCCACTTCGGAAATGCTCTTATTCTTTTCCTGTCGTCTACTTCTATATCAAATCGCGTTCCACATTCTGCGACAGGCAAAACCCTGATAAAAATCAAAAAATTTGCGGTTGCCGTGACAATCTATCTTGCACATTGATTGATTCTGTCACCCATGGTGACGAATGTTGACCGATTGGCTGCCGATTCAGGCAAATTCTCATTCCCTGAGGAACAAATTTTGGTACTATGCGAGTCACAAATCGCGGCGCATCGCCATTTATTGGGAGCGCGGGCATCCTTGCCCGCAAAGTGTCATGCGGGCAAGGATGCCCGCGCTCCCGGTGTAATGCCAGTCTGTTCACTCGCCACTAGCCATTTCTAACCACTTCCTGATAAATTATTGGCGCTATGCTGAAGAAACATTACCTTTTTCTCTTAATTGCTTTGACGCTGGTTTTGTCCGCCTGTTCGGACGCCAACCCGAAGGCGGAGAACGACAAAGCTGTGCAGACCTCGCAAGATGCGAAATCGCAGAGTGATCCGAATACCGTCAATGCTCAGGGAACTGTCTCAACCATTCAACCCCTGCCGCAATCGCCGTCACCGCAGGCTGCCATTGCCCCGATGCCAAGTCCGCAACCCGCGCCGGCCGTGTCGCCCGACAAAGCCCCCAAACTGGCGCTGCCGGTGAAGAAAGCCAACTATGGCTTGCAACCGCAAGAAAAGACCTTCTTTCGTTCCTTCACGATTAAAAATGAGGGTAAAGCGCCGCTCAATGTCCTATCGGTATCGCCAAGTTGTAGTTGCACAACGGTTGATTTTCCGAAGGTCATTCAACCGGGTAAATCCGGCGTCATTAAATTCAAAGTGGATACCGGCGCGGCTCCCGGCATCCGTGAAAAATCTATCACTGTCACCACCAACGACCCGACCGAACCGACCGTCAGCTTTGAGTTTTCGTTTATGGTGAAAGATAAATAAGCACAAGTCTGGAGTCTGGAGTCAGAATCAGTGGCAGTTGACACAGCTTGACGCGGAAGAATGAAAGCCTCAGATACTGACCTTATACTCATCTGCTACATATTGGAAATTGCTCCGACTCCAGACTCCAGACTCTCGACTCCAGACTAATCAAAATGCTCGACTATACCAACATCCTCTCCGCCACCGGGCGCAATCTTCGCGCTAATGAAATCCGTAAATTGACGGCGCTTTTAGGGCGCGGCGATGTCATTTCATTTGCTGCCGGAGCGCCGAGCGCCGATACCTTTCCCCTCGCAGAACTGACCGAGATTGCTGCCGAAGTGGTACGCGAACGCGGCAAGTTCGCGCTGCAATACGGTCCGACCAGAGGCTCCAGCAGTCTGATTGAAGGCATCATTGCCACCATGAAGAATCGCGGCGTCACTTGCGAGGCTTCTGAAATTATGTTGACCACCGGCTCGCAGCAAGGGCTTGATTTGATTTCGCGCTTGCTGATTGATAAGGGCGATGTCGCGCTCGTCGAATTGCCAAGCTACATTGGCGGACTCATCGCCCTGCATAACGCGCAGGCAGATTTTGTTGGCATCCGGCAAGATGCGGGCGGCATCATCATTGACGATTTACGCTATAAACTCGAACAGGCGAAAGCGGCGGGGCGGCGCGTCAAATGTCTCTATACGATTCCGAATTTTCAGAACCCATCCGGCGTCAGCCTCGCCCTCAACCGGCGACAGGAAATCGCCGCGCTGGCTGATGAATTTGATTTTCTCATCATTGAAGACGATCCCTATTTTGAACTGCACTTTGGCGAAGATGCGACCGACTTAAAACCACTGGCTGCCTTCAATCCGGCGCGTACTATCTATCTGAGCAGCTTTTCCAAGACCCTTGCGCCGGGGCTGCGTACTGCGTGGATTATTGCGCCGAAAGAGCTATCGGCGAAACTGGAACTGTTGAAAGAGGGCGCTGACCTGTCATCCAGTGTCTTCGATCAGGCAATTGTTTCAGAGGCTATGCGCTCCGGCATGGTAGAAAAACGTCTGCCGGAAATTCGCAAATTTTATGAAGTGCGCTGTCAAGCGATGCTCGCCGCCCTCGACCAACACGCGCCATCAGGAGCCGTTTGGACAAAGCCAACCGGCGGCTTCTTTATCGTCATGGAACTGGCAGGGGCGATTGACACAACGAAACTTCTGCCCACCGCCATTGAGCGCGGCGTCGCTTATGTTCCGGGACAACCTTTCTATATTGACGGCAGCGGCGCAAATACGCTGCGCCTCGCCTACTCCAAAGAATCGCCGGAAAAGATTAGCGAAGGCATTGCCCGCCTCTGTGCCCTGCTGAAATCCTGATGATGGTTTGCCGTTGAGAATTTTTTACGCATTCCGTCTTCCATTAACTGTACATTGATGGTACGATACTGTTGCCTGATTATGTGATTTCGCGGCTGTGCCGCCTGGATGTATGGAATCATGTTGAGGTTTCGTTTTGCGGCTCTGCCGCTTGGATGTGCGGAATGGCTTTGCCTTTCCGGTTGGCTGGCTCTTTTCTCTAGCGGCTGCGCCGCTTTTAGGCAATAGAGAAAAAAGCGCCAATGCAGAAACCAATTAAAAATTAAGAAGTACGAAGTAAAAGAGCGTTCGTTGTAATTCGTACTTCGTAATTTTTAATTCTTAATTAAGAGAAAAATGGCAGCGATGCAGAAACGGGAAAGAGTTTGGGAGTTGAGGAGTTTGGGAGTTTAAGAGTTTGGCGCATCGTGCAGCAATAAAAAAAAGCGCCAATGCAGAAACCGTTGCAGAAATGAAAAATGGCAGCGATGCGGAAATCGGCGCTAAAACGGAGTTGATGAGTCAAAATGGCACATCAATTGTTACGTTTTGTCTTAATTTGGTACAGATTTGAATTGATGAGGTACAAAAAAGCGCCAATGCGGTTCGTTTTGCAGAAACCACCCGGAAAAATGGCAGCGATAACAGAGGGGTTGCTGAAGTCTGCACAAAATTTTGCGCCAATACATTTTGCCGTGCAGTCCGTCGTGCAGTCTTTTATGCAGTGTGTCGTGCAGAAAATGGCAGCGATGCAGATCAAAATGCAGTTCGTCTCTTAGCTGTTTCGTAAGGTGACAATCGTTGCGCCCCAGCCCCCTGCTTCCGGTGGGGCGTCTTTATACTCAAGGATGAACGGCGTTTGCGCCAGAATGGAGCGCACCATCTCGCGCTGTACGCCGATGCCTTTACCATGAATGATGCGGACAAACGGAGTGGCGCGGCGGTGCGCCTCTTCAAGGTACTCTTCGACAACGGCGCGAACCTGTTGTGGCGGGATGGAATGCAGGTCGAGCACGTCCCGAAATTCGATTATCATCGGGTCGGGAAACGGATTAAACGGGTCGAGCAAGTCGTCAGCATCAGGCTTGGCTGACGGCTCTTTGTCTGCCGGTGCAGAATCCTGCGGCGGCAATTTTTCGCGCAGCCATTTGAGCAGCGATGCCAGCGTCATAGGTTGATGATAGGCTGATCTTGCTGCCCGCTTCAAGCAAGCTATGGTTGCCAATCGCCGCGCTTTCGATTATGTTATTTCTTTAGTAATTGTAAGGGTATCGCCCATAGAGAAGGATATTGATAACTCTTATGACCCCTGCCGGGGTGGTGAAATTGGTAGACACGCAGGTCTTAGAAGCCTGTGCCGTGAGGCATGCGGGTTCGAGTCCCGCCTCCGGCATCTATATTTTATAGGTATATGGTGACAAGCTGTGAACAGCTAGTTGATTCGTGCGGCTTGTCACTTGATGTTTAGAAAGGCAGAGAAAATTGAACGCAACCGTAACCAATCTTGAAAATTGTAAAAAAGAACTTCAAATCGAAATTCCCAGCCAGAGCGTACAATCGGCAATAGACACGAAGGCAACCAAGTATGCCAAACAACTCAGCGTTCCCGGCTTTCGTCCCGGACGCGCTCCGGTTTCCGTCGTCAAAACCCGCTTCTTTAAGGAATTGCGCGACGAGGTAATGAGCGAACTGTTGCCGCAAGCCTTTGAGGAAGCCGTCAAAGAGCATTCGCTGAAAATTCTCTCCGAACCCCATGCCCACGATGTCAATTTCGGCTTGGACGATTCCATCAAAGCGACCTTCGTTTTTGAAGCGGCTCCCGATTTTGAGCTTGCAGATTATAAAAACCTTTCGCTGACAAAATACGTTCGACAGATTGGCGACGACGATGTAGAAAAAGCTATCGAGATGGTGCGCGATGCGCGTACCGAGATGGTTCCGGTTGAAGACCGCACCGCGCAGGAAGGCGATGTTGTAAGCGTTACGGTCTCCGGCAAGGTTGACCCGGATTATATGCCGCCGGTTGAAGAGAAGACCGACGAAACCAAAGCCGAAGAAGCCGATGCTACAGAAGGCGAACCGAGTGACGCTAGTGATGCTGATGATGTTCAAGCGGCAAACGATGAAACGGTAACAACGGACGAAGCCGCAGAGCATCATCACCATGATGACCATGACCCTGCCCATGACCATGATCACGATGAAGAAGAGGACGACGAAGAGGAAGAGATTGTTGACGAAGTGAAAGATGTAACGCTTGACATTGATCTCGGCGGCGAAACGACGCTTGCCGAATTCAAAGAGGCGTTGCTCGGCGCAAATACCGGCGACAACCGCGAGGCGACGGTTACTTATCCGCAAGATTATGACAGTCCGACCTATGCCAACCGGCGCTGGCAATATCAGATGGAGGTGACGGCGATACGCCGGAAAGCGGTGCCGGAACTGGATGACGATTTCGCCAAAGAGGTGAACGAAAAATATAATACGGTTGATGAATTCCGCGCCGGGATGCGTGAAACCCTTGAGGCAAATGCTAAACATCTGGCAGAGAACCGTCTGCGCGACGAGGCGCTCTCGAAGTTGACGGCTGATTACAGCTTTGATGTTCCCGAAGAATTGTTGAAGAAACAGATGCAGCAACGTATGACCGATTATATCCAAAACCTCATGTCCTATCGCCTTGACCCCCGCGCTTTGGACCTCGACTGGCAGGGGATGTACGAAGCGCAGCGCGAACAGGCAACAAAGGATTTGCGCGGCTTTTTCCTGTTGGAAAAGGTTGCTGACGCCGAACAGCTTGAAGTCAGCGAAGAAGCGGTTGAAGAGGAAGTGGAGAAGATGGCAGAAGCCTCCGGGCAGAGTATGTCTATGCTGATGGCTCGCTTGACAAAGGAAAATAGCCTCGATACCATCAAGGGGCAGATTCGCCATCAAAAAGCCCTTGACCTGATCATTGCTTCCGCCGATATTAAAGAAGTGGAAGATGTTGAAAATGACGACGCTGAAGCGGGCGTTGCCACAACAGGCGGTGACGAGGAGAGTCAAGCGGCAGAACCCGTTGAAGGGTAAGCCGGTTTGCCATCTCTGATGTTGCAAACGACTGCCGGACTTCCAATCCTCAAGCTCCGCAGCATCAATATTTTTAAGCAATACGAAAACCTATGAGCAAGATCAAGAATAGTTTGGAATCGCAGTTGGCGCTTGTGCCAATGGTAGTTGAACAGACGGCGCGTGGGGAACGCGCTTTTGACATCTTTTCGCGTCTGCTCAAAGACAATATCATCTTCTTGGGGACGCCGATTGACGATATGATTGCCAATCTCGTCGTTGCCCAGTTGCTCTTTCTGGAAGCCGAAGACCCTGACCGCGACATTTCGCTCTACATCAACTCGCCGGGCGGCTCCATCACCGCCGGTATGGCAATCTATGATACCATGCAGTTTATTCGCCCTGATGTGACAACCATCTGTATCGGGCAGTGCGCTTCGATGGGAGCGTTGCTGTTGACGGCGGGCAAGGAAGGCAAACGCTTCGCGCTGCCGAATTCGCGCATTCTGATTCATCAACCGTCGGGCGGCACACAGGGACAAGCAACCGACATTCGCATTCAAGCCGAAGAGATTTTGCGAATGCGCCGCTTGACCAGTGAAATTCTTGCCAAACATACCGGACAGACGATGGAAACGGTGGAACGCGACGTGGAACGCGACCGCATTATGAGTCCGATACAGGCGAAAGAGTATGGCTTGATTGATTTGGTGATTGCCCACAGAGAATAAGGCGATGGGAGTTTGGGAGTTTAAGAGTTGGGAGCTTAGGAGTTTATAGAGTCAAAAGCTCTGGTTCTTTTAACTCTCCGAACTCTCTAACTCCTTAAACTCTCTAACTCTTAAACTCCATTGTCGGAAATCCTGATTTCAAGTACACTGCATGGTAGGGAATCTTTCAGGGTCAAAAATTTCTTTTGAAGAATAAGCAGGATTAGCAATTTTACTTTTTATTAGTCCGAAATGTTGGGCTGCGGAGGGATGCGAACTTGATGAGACGAGGCGACGATATGCTGCGCTGTTCGTTTTGCGGAAAATCTCAAAATGAGGTGAAAAAACTCATTGCCGGACCGACCGTTTATATCTGCAACGAATGTATTGATATTTGCAATGAGATTATTACCGACGACCAGCAACAAGAGACCGCAACCCGCCGTTCCTCTTTACCCAAACCGATTGAGATAAAAGAGTTCCTCGACGATTACGTTATCGGGCAGGATGAAACTAAGAAGAAACTCGCCGTTGCCGTTTATCAGCATTATCGCCGTATAGAACTGATGCGCCGCCGCACTTCCGATATTGAGGTGCAGAAATCGAACATCATGCTCATCGGTCCGACCGGAACCGGCAAGACCTTGCTGGCGCAGACCTTGGCGCGAATGCTCAATGTGCCGTTTTGCATCGTTGACGCGACGACGCTCACGGAAGCCGGCTATGTCGGCGAAGATGTCGAAAATATCATCTTGAAACTGCTGCAAGCGTCAAACGGCGACATCGAACGGGCGCAATGCGGCATTATCTATATTGATGAGATTGATAAAATTTGCCGCAAAGATGAAAACCCTTCCATCACCCGCGATGTCTCCGGCGAAGGCGTGCAGCAAGCGCTGTTGAAAATTCTCGAAGGCACAGTGGCAAATGTGCCACCGCAGGGCGGGCGCAAACATCCGCATCAGGAATTTTTCCCGGTTGACACCACCAATATCCTCTTCCTCTGCGGCGGCGCGTTCGTCGGCTTGGAAAAGGTCATTGAAAAACGCACCGGCAAAAAAGCTCTCGGTTTCAATGCCAATGTCAAGAGCGTGCAGAAGAGGAAATTGAGCGAAACGCTGCAACAGGTGGAGCCGGAAGATTTAATTAAATATGGCTTGATTCCTGAATTTGTCGGTCGTCTGCCGGTGGTCGGGACGTTGCATGAACTGGACGAAGCGGCGATGATGGAAATTCTGACGACGCCGAAGAATGCTTTGACCAAACAATACGCCAAGATGTTTGAATTTGAAGGCGTCAAACTGCGTTTCAGCGATGACGCGATAGCCGCCGTCGCCCATCTGGCTTGTGCGCGTAAGGTTGGCGCTCGCGGCTTGCGAATGATTTTGGAAGAGTTGATGCTCGACGTGATGTATATGCTGCCTTCAAATAAGCGCGTCAAAGAATTTCTTGTGACCCGCGAGATGGTCGAAAATCGTCGCGCCACCTTCCCGCTTGAAAAAGCCGGATAGAGCGAAACCAATCAGGTAGTGGCTGCGTGAAGAGGGATAAAGTTTAGAGTACAGCCTTTAGGCTGCGGGTTTGAATCAGCAGCCTAAAGGCTGTACTCTGAACTCTCTTCACCCGATTGACCCACTACTGCAAATCAGTGGTAAAGATAGATAATTAGCAACGAAAGTCTATCTTCTGGCAACGCGAAACAGTATACTAATAAGTCGGATTTCGTGCTGCCTCACAATTTTCTGCAACGCTCGATCTCCAGTTCACCAGTAGCAGGTATTATGAACGAGTTTAGTGATAGCACCCCAAGCGATGTCGTCCGATGCCCGATGGTTCCCATTCGGGATGTGGTCGTCTTTCCTTACACTATGGTCGCCTTTGTTATCGGTCGTCCGGCAAGCGTCCGCGCTTTGGAAATCGCTTTACGCACCGATAAGCTGATTTTTCTGGCGAGCCAACATGACGCAACCATAGACGAACCATTGATAGATCAGGTCTATTCCGTCGGTACCATTGCCCGCATCACCCACAATCTACGACTCCCTGATGGCAACATTAAAGTCATGGTTGAGGGCATTGAACGCGCCCGCGCCGTGCGTGTCGAAGAGTTGGAGAATCACTGGCTCGCCACCGTCCGGCGTGCGCCGCAAACCTATGAACCGCGTTCCCGGCTAAACGCCCTAATCGGGCGCGTCGGTTCGCTCGTTGACCAGTACGTGCGCCAGTCCACCGACCTTGCCAACCCGGAAACCATTACCGCCGCGCTTCGCAATGATGATCCGGCGCGACTCTGCGACACCGTCGCCTCAAGCCTGAAACTCTCGGTTGAAGACAAACAGGGGCTGCTGGAAATCTTCCCGCTTTATGACCGGCTGACCCGCCTGACCGAAGTGCTTGAGGTGGAACTCGAGAAGATTCAGGTTGACCGCGCCATTCACGGGCGCGTCAAACGGCAGATGGAACGCGCCCAGAAAGAGTATTACCTCAACGAAAAGATTAAAGCCATTCACAAGGAACTGGGGCGCAAAGACGAAAAAGCCGAACTCGAAGAACTGAAACAGAAGATTGAAGCAGCAGGCTTCCCGAAAGAGGTCTATGACAAAGCAATGGCGGAATTGCGGCGACTGGAGATGATGCCGCCGATGTCTGCCGAATCCACCGTGTCGCGCACCTATATTGACTGGATGCTGGCGGTTCCCTGGCAGGAGAGGACCGAAGAGGTCAACGACATCAAACACGCGCAGGAAGTTTTGGACACCGACCATTACGGACTGGAAAAGATTAAAGACCGCATCCTCGAATATCTGGCGGTACGCCAACTGGTAACCACGCCGAAAGGCTCGATTCTCTGTTTTGCCGGACCTCCGGGCGTTGGCAAAACCAGCCTGGGGCGTTCGATTGCCAGAGCTACAGGCAGAAAATTTGTCCGCCTCAGTCTCGGCGGCGTCCGCGATGAAGCCGAAATTCGCGGGCATCGCCGCACCTATATCGGCGCATTGCCGGGGCAGATTATTCAGATGATGAAGAAAGCGGGAACCGTCAACCCGTTAATCCTGCTCGATGAAGTGGACAAACTCGGCAACGATTTTCGCGGCGACCCGTCTGCCGCTTTGCTGGAAGTTTTGGACCCGGAACAGAACTTCACTTTTCACGATCACTATCTCGATGTCGAATATGACTTGTCGAATGTTATGTTTATTGCTACGGCAAACGTCTTGCATACCATTCCTCCGGCATTGCAAGACCGTTTAGAAATTCTCCGGCTTGCCGGCTACACGGAGCGCGAAAAGCTCGAAATCGCTAAACAGCATCTCGTTCCCAAGCAATTGGAAGCCAACGGCTTGACGGCTGAACAGGTGGATTTTACGGCAAGCGGCTTAAATGCCATCATTCAGTTCTATACCCGTGAAGCGGGTGTACGAAATCTGGAACGCGAAATCGGCTCCGTGTTGCGAAAGATTGCCCGCCGTCTGCTCACTTCCGACGACCCGGAAAACTACCAGGAGACCGTCACGGAAAGCGTCGTCAAAGACCTCCTCGGACCGATTAAATTCCGCCCGCAGGTTCTTGCTGAGACCAACGAAATCGGCTTGGCAACCGGTATGGCGTGGACTGAAGTGGGCGGCGAAATTCTCCACATCGAAGCGACATTGGTTAAGGGACGCGGACAGATTACCCTGACCGGCAAACTTGGCGAAGTGATGCAGGAATCGGCGCGTGCCGCCCTGACCTGTGTGCGCTCTCGCGCCAAACAGATTGGCATTAAAGCCGATTTTTACAAGAAGTTTGATCTGCATTTGCACGTCCCGGAAGGCGCGATTCCAAAAGACGGACCTTCGGCGGGTATTGCCATCTCAACCGCTTTGGTTTCGATTCTGACCGGCATTCCGATTCGCCGCGAAGTGGCAATGACCGGCGAAATCACCCTGCGCGGTAAGGTTCTGCCCATCGGCGGCGTCAAGGAGAAAGTTTTGGCGGCGCATCGCACCGGCATCAATACGATTATTCTGCCGAAGGATAATGAAAAAGACCTCATTGAACTACCGGAAGATGTCCGCAATGCCTTGACCATTCATCTGGTTGAATATGCCGATCAGGTCTGGCAGCTTGCTCTCGAAGATGATCCGCTGAAACGCGCCCTTGAGGAAGCGGCAAAAAGCGAACCGCTGAGCGCCGACTTGCCAATCTGGAGTCAAACGCCAACCGGCGACGCGGCAAATCAGGCGTTGGAAATAGTCCGTAGTCCGTAGTTTGTAGTCCGTAGTCCGTAGTTTTGCTTCAGAAGACTGATGAAGCAGCCAGTATCAATAACTACGGACTAAGCACTACGGACTACGGACTAAGAACTATGAAAATTGTTAGTACAGAGTTTGTAAAGAGCGCCACCGCGCCGGAACATTATCCGCGTGACAAACGCCCTGAAATCGCTTTTATGGGGCGCTCGAATGTCGGCAAATCGAGTTTGATAAATAGTCTATTGGGGGTGAAAGGACTGGCGCGTACCAGTTCAACGCCCGGTCGCACCCAATTGATAAACTTCTTTCTCATCAATCAGGCGTTCTACTTTGTAGACTTGCCCGGTTACGGTTATGCGCGTGTCCCGACGGCGATTAAAGAGACGTGGGGACAGATGATTGAAACGTACCTTGCAAATCGCCAAAACCTTGTGCTATCTATTGCAATCACCGATTCGCGGCATAATCCCACACCGTTAGACCTGATGATGAGAGATTGGCTTGAGGCAAATCAGCAGCCGTTTATTGTGGTGGCAACCAAGGCGGACAAACTCAGCAGCAATCAGTTGCGAGCCAGTCTGAAATGCGCCGAAGCGGTCATGGGCGAGGGCAAGGTGATTGCCTACTCGGCAGTTACGCGAAAAGGCGTAGAGCAAATCTGGCGCGAAATATCCCGGCGCGTCAGATAAACGTGAGTGAAGTTAACAACCTTTATGAAGGTATAATCTGAGGCAGTAACGCTCCCGTGTCGTAGCAGTTGAATACCAGACGCAGGCAGAAATCACACGCAATTCGATTGTTAGCAAACGTGCGACTCCACACTTCGCATCTGAGTTAGAGCGAACGCGAGTTTCTTCTTTAATCTGCAACTTTGAATCTGTAAACGAGTTTAACCCCTAATAAAGTTCCAGTCGTGCGACAAGTCGCTCCAATTGGCACACGCTGAAACCCCGTGAGGATAAAAGAAAATATTATGGCGGAAGATGTAGAAGTAACTGAGTTGATGGATATTAGCGAATTGAAGGATATGTCCATCTCGAAATTAGCCACTATCGCTAAAGAACTGGATATACCGGGCGCGACCGGAATGCGAAAGCAGGAGTTGATCTTCAAAATCCTTCAGGCGCAAACCGAAAAATCCGGGCTAATCTTTTCGGAAGGCGTCTTGGAAACCTTGCCCGATGGCTTCGGTTTTTTGCGTGCGCCCGATTATAATTACCTGCCGGGACCGGACGACATCTATGTTAGCCCGTCGCAGATTCGCAAATTCGATTTACGAACCGGCGACACCATTTCGGGGCAGATTCGCCCGCCGAAAGAAGGCGAACGCTATTTCGCGCTTATCAAAGTTGAAGCCATCAACTTTGAGCCGCCCGAAATGGCGCGTGACCGGATGTTCTTCGACAATCTGACGCCGCTCTACCCGGAAGAACGCCTGAAACTCGAAACTGCACAAGAAAACCTTTCCGGGCGTGTACTTGATATTATGACGCCAATCGGTAAAGGGCAACGCGCCTTGATTGTCGCGCCGCCGCGCACCGGCAAAACCATGCTTCTGCAAGCCATTGCCAATTCCATAACCCGCAATCACTCGGAAGTGACGTTGATTGTGCTGTTGATTGACGAACGCCCCGAAGAAGTGACTGATATGCAGCGCAGTGTGCAGGGCGAGGTCATCAGTTCGACCTTTGACGAACCACCGACGCGCCACGTTCAGGTTGCCGATATGGTTATCGAAAAGGCGAAACGCTTGGTCGAGTACGGGCGCGATGTGGTTATTCTGCTCGACTCGATTACCCGATTGGCACGCGCTCATAACTCCGTTGTGCCGCCATCGGGCAAGATTCTCTCCGGCGGTATTGACTCGAACGCCCTACAGAAACCCAAGCGGTTTTTCGGCACGGCGCGTAACATCGAAGAAGGCGGCTCGCTGACCATTGTAGCGACGGCATTGATTGATACCGGGTCGAGAATGGACGACGTTATCTTTGAAGAGTTCAAGGGTACGGGCAACCTCGAAATCAACCTTGACCGCAAACTCTCAGATAAGCGCGTCTTCCCGTCCATAGACATCATCAAATCGGGAACTCGCAAAGAGGAGTTGCTGTTGCCGCAAAAAGACTTCAACCGCATCATCGCGCTGCGTCGGGTGCTGGCGCAACTATCGCCAACCGAAGCGATGGAACTGCTGCTGGAACGACTCGGCAAGACCAAACACAACACTGAATTTCTCGATTCGATGCAATCGTAAGGGCTGGCGTTTAGGCAACTTTAGCGCGGCATTGAATTGCCGTCTTTGGCAATTCAATGCCGCGCTTTGCAGTGATGGTTATCTTCCGCTGCTTGCAATTATGCGGAAATGATGTTGCCTTTCTATTCTGCGGCTTAGAGACTGTGGAGCTTGCGGCTCTGCCGCTTTGATGTGCGGAATGGCTCCGCCTTTCCGGGCAATGGCTCTCTCCATCTGGCGGCGCAGCCGCCAGCGAGTCAGGGCGGGGCGCGAGTTCTTCGATTACTCATAATCAATCAAACGCGCCGTTTATAATCATTGGTGCGAGGCGCGTTTGTACCATTATGGGTTGATTGATTTTTAGCCTTTGCCGCACACGCCGAGCAGGCAGTCACTTCTCGTACACACTCCCATCCAACTCCACCATAATCGTGATTTTTTAATCCCTTGCGCTTTTTCCATCGGTTCGTATTCCATCGGTTCGCAAGAAGGCGAAAAGGATAGTCGGTTTTCCGAGTTTCGATTGTAACTTTGTATGCCGGTTCTTTCGGTTGCGAGGTTTTACCACAGAGTTGACATTTGTACATTTCCTCAGCCGATGCAGGCTATATGTTCCGGGGGGCTGAAGTCCGGTAACGCCTGAGATAGATTCACCGAATCGCTGACAAAGTAAACCTTCTCAATCCGCTTCGTCAAGCAACTGCATCTAGTATCTGCTTTGTTACGGCGCTAAGGAGTAGAGATAGCCAACGTAGCCTGCTAAGAGGCATAGTCCTTCTCCGCGTGTCAATTGAAAGCCGCGCCGCATCAATGGAAAGACAATAATGGCGCTGACGACCATGATAACTAAATCAAACAATCTCAGGTCGCCGGTTTGAATTGGCGCAATTGCCGCCGCGATGCCTAAAACAAAAAGGATATTTAAGACGTTCGAGCCGATGATGTTGCCGATGACAATATCGCCTTCATCTTTTCTTGCCGCCGCAATCGAAGTCGCCAATTCCGGCAGACTTGTGCCTACCGCGACAATGGTCAGCCCAATCACCACCTGACTGATGCCAAACCCTTGGGCAAGCGTTACTGCGCCGCCGACCAACAGCTTCGCGCCAATGATGAGCAAAGCCAAGCCGATAATAATGAGCGCGACACTGACCCAAACTTTCCCCTGCGGTTGCGGCAGCGCCTCGGCAAATTCTTCTTCAATAAGTTTTTCTTTGTTCCGGCGAGCCGAAAGGTAGGCGAAAACGGTATAAGCGATACTGCCGCTGAGTAACAACATTCCTTCTAAACGATTCAGTTGCCCGCCGGCAAGGAAGAGGCATAGTAAGAGCGAGACGACCACCATCAAGGGAATTTCGCGGCGAATAATCTGCGCCTGCACGCGCAAGGGACGCACGACAGCCGACAAGCCGAGAATCAGCGCGATATTTGAGATATTGGAGCCGATGACATTGCCAAGCGCCAGCCCGCTATCGCCTTTGAGAGAAGATTGTATGCTAACGACGATTTCCGGGCTGCTTGTCCCCAAAGCGATAATCGTTAAGCCGACAACTAAGGGAGTAATGCCAAGTCGCAGAGCCAAGGCGCTGCTGCCCCTGACGAGGCTTTCCGCTCCACCAGCCAACAGGAATAGACCCCCCACTATCTGAATGCTCAATATGACCATAAGCAAAAACCAAGTTACCCGAAATCAAGTGTGACAGCTTCTCCGTAGTTCTTTTGTATAGACGCTCAAACTTCTTATACCTGACGAAAATCCGATTTGCATAGCCGCGCAGTTATTGATAGCGTTTGCCGATTACAATTGTTGGAGTGTTATAGATGAAAAAGAAGCTGCTCAATCTGCTACCTCTACTGCTCATGGTTTGTTGGCTGACTGCTGCCGCAGCGTTAGCCCAAGCGCCTGTAGTGACGAAAGCGCAACCGGCGAATGATGCAGCGTTGCAAATCCTCTACGTCAAGTAGCATCTACAGCCCAACACCGGCTGCGGAATTCATAAAATCTTAACCTTCCAGTCACACATCGTTTACAGCCCACTGGTAATATGCCGTCTCAATTTTCCTCAAAGGAGCTATCCTCATGATATGTGACTGGGTTAGGCGTTTTGCCATTCTCACTCTTATCGTTCTCACTCTGAACACTGCCACAGTTTGGGCAGTCATTCCCGGCATTACGCTGATTGGCAAAGGCACTGTTGATGGCACGGCGCTCGATAAGTCCGGGCTAAAGGGCAATATCTGTCAGGCGGGAAATCCCACCAATTGCGTCCCGAAAGCGATCTTCGGTGGCTTTGGTTCCGATATTACTTATACCGGCTATAAGAACATCTTTCTTGCTGCGCCGGATCGCGGTCCGTTTGACGGGCTGACCGATATTCCTTATCTGGATCGCGTTCATTTTCTACAGATAACGACGAACTCGGGCGCTCCATTTCCAAATATCCAGACGGCGTTGCTCGATACCCTCCCGCTCAAGAACAAATACGGTAACATCTTTGTCGGCGCGGCTGGGGCTTTTGGCGGCAACCTTGAATTTGCCACACTGCGCTTTGACCCCGAAGGGATTCGCGTCGGACCTAACGGAACCTTTTTTATCTCGGACGAATACGGTCCATTTGTTTTTGAGTTTGACCGGCTAGGTCGCTTGTTGCGTCGAATTGCTATTCCGTCCAAATTTTTCATCGCCAATCCAAGCTCTGACCCGACTACTGAATTGCTCAATAATAGTTCTGGACGACAGGCGAATCGTGGTATGGAGGGATTGGCAATCAGCCCTGACGGCAGAACCCTTTTCGGCATCATGCAAAATGCTTTGCTACAGGACAACGGATTAAACCCGGGAACAACTGACCGTCTGGGGCTAAACAACCGCATCCTTCAGATTGATCTCGTCACCGGCGAAACTCGTGAATACGTCTATAAATTGGACGCTATCAATCGTGGACAAGGGGTGAGCGAGATTCTGGCAATCAATAATCAGGAATTTCTGGTCATTGAACGAGACAACCGATCAAACCTGCAATCACCACCGCAAGCGCCAACCCGAAAGACCATCTACAAGATCAATCTCACTGGCGCAACCGATGTTTCAGGCATTGCCAGTCTTCCTGCCGGAGCGTTACCGACAGGTGTAATCCCCGTCAGCAAAACCTTGTTTATTGACTTGCTCGATCCGGTCTTCAACCTGACGCCAACGATTGCGGAGAAGATTGAAGGTCTTGCTTGGGGAGAAGACTTAGATGATGGCAGACATCTGCTTTACGTTGTCAGCGACAATGATCTCAATCCGAATCTGGCAACGCAAATCTATGCCTTTGCCATTGAGCCTTCGCTTCTCAACTATCAAAGGCAATTCCTTCCTTTTCCTATCTATCCATAAAAATAGGTGACAACAGGGTAATGAGATAAGCGCCACAAACAGGTAAAACCGTGAGGAAGGGGATAAAACTCCCCTTCTTTTTTTAGATCATTAAACCGAAAGGTTGCAACATTCGAGTAAACGAAATCAGTCTGCAAAAGTCGTTGTGACATCCCTTTCTTTTCTGTTTCTCCACCTCATAGCCTAATCTCATTTGCATAGCAGCGCACTTAATTGATAGCGTTTGCCGACTACTATTGCTGGAGTGCTACCAATGAAAAAGAACTGGCTCAAACCGATAAATGTATTGTTTGTCATTATGCTGCTCATCTCTGCCGGAACTTACGCTCAGGCTCCTGTGGTGACGAAATCGCAACCGGCGAATGATGTGGCGTTGCAACGCCTCGAAAGAGAGATTGCCCGCTTATCGAAAAATTCCGGCGG
>Ga0187894_10002496_pt1 | contig 21890 bp, 18 predicted proteins | sample GBC1701081metaG_FD_136650 | JGI IMG/M metagenome (GOLD analysis project Ga0187894, IMG submission 136650) | White microbial mat communities from a lava cave in the Kipuka Kanohina Cave System on the Island of Hawaii, USA - GBC170108-1 metaG ... | reverse complement strand
CTCCCGCAACAGCAGGGGACGCCCCAGCTGGTACAGGAGCCCCCGCTTCCGGCCTCGAACATACCGATGCACCCACCGTAACGAGACGCCTAAGGCGCGTGCGGCTTGTGGACAGGTGAACAGTTCGGCCGTGCGGCCGCGCTGGATGGCGAGCCCATTCAACCCTTGTCGAACAACAACCAACAGGGTCTTTCTTTTTGTCATGGGCTAGTCCCTCCTTCTGGATTTCGGTATGCTGGGCCGAGGCGCAGACGCAGTGCACCCCTCGACCAGAGAGATACACCTTCCCGACGTGTGCGAACTAGTGACCGAACCCTCAGGGGGTTTTGTCAGGAGTAGAGCCAGATGAAGACACCACGCAGTAGAACGAGACCCAGGACGGGGGACCTCTTCGAGCTGGCGGAAGCCGTCGGGCTGTTCTACGGGACGAAAGGCGCGGACGCCGCCATCGAGGAGTTTCAGGCTGTCGTGCAAGGCTATCGGCACGTGGCAAAGACGCAAGGCCAGGTGGCCTGGCTGACCTATGTGATCAGGCTGCTCCTCGCCTGTCCCATCCTCCTCCAACGACCGTCAGGGTTGGAGTGGGTGACGGATGATCTGCAATGGGCGCTGCGACATCGCAAGCTGCGTCCCGATGTGAACCGGGACTTCTGGGAAGCGGTGAAAAAGGTGCGGGGACTGCTCCCCCGAGGCCGCCCGGGGGATAAAGCTCTGGATTTCTTTCGGTTCGAATGGGTGATGAACCACATGTATTACGTGACCACCCATCCTGAGCTGGGCTTGGTTCGGACGAAGAAGCGGGTGAGCAAAAACAAGGCGGTGACCGAGCTCGCCGACATGGAGAAGCGGTTGTATGGGCAGAGGCCGGACCTCCTCCGCGAGATCTGGAGGTCCTTGCGACGCGTGGAGAACTATATTGGAAAGCTACAAGCCCAGTTGGAGAGCGCCCGGACAAACGTGGCTGTGCGAGCAAGAAAGCCACGGAGCAGATAGCAGAGTGCCCGGGTATTCTGTGAGTGCATAGCAGTTTAGTAGGCAGGTTTTGTAACCGGGTTTTGACCCGGTTTTGGAGGGGATTTCAGGTTTCTCACCCAAACAAGAGGTAAGGTATGGATGGCCTTGCCCGGGTGTTCCTCTGAAGGTTATGCCGTAAACGTTCCTCCTAGTCGATGTGCCGTTGAGACGACGCATGCGGCTTTTTCCATTGCGTTCCATCGTCTGTCGAACTGGCGCGAGATTGAACCGAGCCATGCGACCCAGCCACTACACGGGGATCTCCTCCTTCCAATAGGCGCGCCGGATGGACTTCGGGCTCATGCTGGGTTCTGCCGCCAATTCCTTCCCGTGAGTAACTCCTTCTTCATTCTCCTACCTTTTGACCTCGCAGATCAGCACGGCGCTGACCATACCGCTGTGAAATGACGTTAGGAAGGGCCCTCTATGGCATGCTTGGGACAGTTAGAGACACGGTCAAGAAGGGAGCTGGAGAAGTGCAACTTCGGTGCACACATCAGTAAGCTAATTATGCTGAAAGAAACACGGAAGGTGTCTGGAAGGTCGGTCGAGAGCACCAAGTGAAAGAAATTGAGCTAAAAAATGGCCCACCCATACCAAACGAATAGAATTGACCACAAATGATCGGGATGAATGGTTCCTTCTCCAGAGCAACTCCTCCTAAGTTAGGGTGCTTTCTAAGTAATAAATGTGTATCCTTCGCCGCAAGGGTAGCTCTAGTAATATGTCGTCTGACCTAACCTTCATAACGAACGAGCCCGGTAAGAGCTTGCGTGATCGCTTTGGGGTGTTGCTTGGCGACGGTACGCGTTACTTCGACTGCTTAGTGGGGTATTTCTTCATCAGCGGTTTTTACAAACTCTACCCAGCCTTGGAGAAGGTTGAGAAGGTGCGCATCCTGGTCGGGCTTCAAACGGACCGCGCAGCATACGAATTGCTCGAAAAGGCCAAAGAAAAAGGTGAGCTACATCTACAATCCCACGCTTCGGCAAAAGAGCAAGTGCCTAAAGATGTGCTTTCCGAACTCGAAAGATCCCCCGATACCACCGAAATCGAAACGGGCGTCCACAAGTTTGTCGAATGGATTCGTTCGGGCAAGCTCGAAATCAGGGCGCACCCGTCCGCGAACTTGCATGCAAAAGTCTATATCATGACGTTCGCGGAGGGAGATCGGGACAAGGGACGCGTGATCACCGGCTCCAGTAACCTGTCCCAGTCAGGGCTACAGGACAATCTGGAGTTTAATGTTGAGCTCAAGAACAGGTCTGATTACGACTTCGCGATTGAGAAATTTAATGAACTCTGGGTGATGGCAGTCGATGTCTCCAAACCTTACGAAGACACGGTCATCAACAAGTCGCCCTATGCTCATTTCACGCCCTATGAACTTTACCTCAAATTTCTGTACGAATACTTTCAAGGTGAACTCAACCGTCCCTCGGAGCTGGAGGGCATGTACGTTCCCCATGGTTTCAAGAAACTGAAGTACCAAGAGGAGGCCGTTCTAAGTATTCGAAAGGTCCTCGACGAATATGGCGGAGCGTTCCTCTCCGATGTCGTTGGACTGGGCAAGACCTACATGGCTGCACTTCTGGCCCAGCAGCTCGATGGCCGGTGCTTAGTCATCGCTCCACCACATCTTCTCGATAAGAACAACCCCGGCTCATGGCCCAACGTGTTCGGAGACTTCCACGTACCCCACACGGATTTCGAATCAGCCGGAAAGCTCGACGCTCTTTTGGAGCGGGACATTTCCAAATACACAAACGTCTTCATTGACGAGTCGCATCGCTTCCGTACCGAAACCAACCAGACCTATGAGATGCTTGCGCAAATCTGTCGAGGTAAGCGCGTGATTTTGGTCTCAGCCACGCCCCTCAACAACACTCCGCGAGACATCCTGAGCCAAATCAAACTGTTCCAAAACGGGAAAAACAGTACCATCCCGAATGTCCGAAATCTCGAAGCGTTCTTCTCCAAACTCGAAAAGAACCTGCACGGCCTCGACCGGCAGCGTGACCGTGAGGAGTACTTCAAGCATGTTAAAGCGAATGCCAAGGCCACGCGGGAAAAAGTCCTCAAATACCTCATGATCCGCCGTACGCGTAGCGAGATCGTGAAATACTATGGAGAGGATTTGAACCAGCAAGGTTTGAGGTTCCCCGATGTGGCCGACCCGAAGCCGCTGTTCTACAAGTTCAGCAAAACTGAAAACGAAATCTTCACCGAGACCATTCGCTTGCTGGTGCAGGAGTTCAAATATGCCCGGTACAAGCCGTTAACCTATTACGAAGGCGAACACGAAGAGCGTGAAGTGCAGAGCCAGCGCAACCTGGCGAAGTTCATGAGAATCCTGATCGTGAAGCGTCTGGAAAGCAGTTTTTATGCGTTCCGGCTCACACTGGATCGATTCATCAAATCCTACGAGCGGGTCATCGAAGAGTTCGGCAAAGGCCATGTCTATATCAGTAAACAATATATCAATAAGATTTTCGATCTCCTCGAAAGCGATGATCAGCAGGCGATCGAGCAACTGCTGGCCGAAGATAAGGCCGAGAAATTAAAGGCAAAAGAGTTCTCCGTCGGGTTCATCCGTGACCTGGAGAACGATCTGAAGATACTCCGCACAGTTGAGAAGCACTGGCAGCAAATCACTCGCGATCCCAAGTGGGAGTCTTTTCGTGAAATTCTCACCAGCACTAAAGAGCTCAAACGCGGCAAACTCATTATCTTCACGGAGTCCAGGGAAACCGCCGAGTATCTCGCAGATCGAATCTCCAATGAGGTCGATCGCAAGGCGGTGCTGTTCACGGGACATTCCGATGACGCCGTTCGCAAGCAAGTCATCGCCAACTTCGACGCCAGAGCCTTTCAACCAAAAGACGACTATCGGATCCTTGTGTCTACCGAAGTGCTCTCCGAAGGCGTGAACCTGCACCGGTCCAATATCGTCATCAACTATGACATTCCGTGGAATCCCACACGATTGATCCAGCGGGTCGGACGCGTCAATCGCGTGGATACCAAGTTTGACACCATTCACACATACAATTATTTCCCAACCGAGGAGGGCAATGATCTGATCAAGCTCAGAGAAGCAGCCGAAGCCAAGATTCACGCGTTCATCGAAATGCTCGGCGCAGATGCCAGGCTCCTGACCGAAGGAGAAGAGATCAAATCCCATGACCTCTTTGCCCAGTTGAACTCCAAGAAAACAATCACGGGCGAAGATGGAGAGGAAGATAGCGAACTGGAATACCTCACGGAAATTCGGGAAGTCCGCGATAAGAACCCCGAGCTGTTTACGAGGATCAAGCGGCTTCCGAAGAAAGCTCGATCCTCCCGAATGCTAGAAGCTGACCCTGCCTCAACGGTCAAGCAGCTCCCAGCGTTGTTGACATATTTCCGTCAGGGTCGGCTCGATAAGTTCTTTGCTGCCCAACAGGGCGCCGCAGAGGCGGTTGAGCTTGACTTCTTTGCCGCCGCGCAGATCCTCAAGCCCGACAATACATCAGAAGCACGGCAAACCATTCCGCAGGAGTTCTACACGCTCCTGGAAAAAAGCAAAGAGGCCTTCACAGCGGCAACGCGTCTGTCGGAAGAAGATGTTACAGCTCAACACAGAGGCAGTGCGAACGATGTATACATTCTGAAACGTCTCAAGGCCAGAGAGATTCGATCCTACCACGGCTTCACAGAGGAAGACGAAGACTACATCCAGCAGGTGATCAAGCTATTGAATGATGGGGCGATTCCCCGACCCACGACAAAGAAAGTCGCAGAAGCGATGAAAAAAGAGCTTGAACCATTGAAGGTCTTGGGCATCCTGCGGCGGGATATTCCTTCACAACTGTTCCAACCCACGCGTGCTCAAAGGACTTTCCACGCGCTCAGCCCGCGCGAAGTGATCTTGTCCTCCTATCTATTGAGGGCGAAGTGAATCGCGACCAAGCACGCGCACTCGTCCGTTCCACCTTTACGCACGCGTTCGACAAGGTCAAGTTCCGCAACTTCGCCATCAATCTCCTCAACAAATTCGACGAAGCGAAAGCATTCTTTTACAACAGCACCTATATCAAGGATGCCTTCAAGGAGCACGTGTCGCGCTTTGAACGCCTTGGCACCTACACGTCTCCTGAAGGCGAAAAGCTCGATGTGCTCATCGTGCATCTGACCAACGAATCCAAATTGGAACGGGCCCGCACGGCGATACGAAACTTTGTGGCGGATCATCTGAAGCAGCGTGACAACAAAGACGCAGCCCTCGTCGCGTTCGTCTCGCCAACGGAACAACAGTGGCGATTCTCCTATGTCAAAATGGAGTATGCCACGGTCAAGAATGAGTCCGGTAAAATTGGCGTGGAATCACGCCTGACGCCCGCCCGGCGCTTCTCCTATATAGTGGGTGAAGGAGAGAGCTGCCACACCGCGCAAACCCGCTTTCTCAATCTCCTCCAAGACACCGAGAACAATCCGACGCTCGCGCGTATTGAGGATGCTTTCAGCGTTGAAGCTGTTACGAAGGAATTCTTTACCAAGTATGCAGCGTTGTTTGAAAGGATTGAAACAGCGCTGGAAAAGCTAGCAGCCAATGATAAAACCATCGGTGAGGAATTTAGGAAAAAGAATATCAATATCGTGGACTTCACCAAAAAACTCATGGGCCAGATTGTGTTCCTCTACTTTCTCCAGAAGAAAGGCTGGCTCGGCGTCGAGAAGGGCAAAGATTGGGGTACTGGGCCGCACGATTTTCTACGTCGGCTCGCGAGGGGGAATTACGGCAGATACGACAACTTCTTCAACGATATTCTCGAACCGCTCTTCTACGACACGCTGGCCACCGACCGCGGGCACGAAGCTTGGTGCCAAATTTTCAAGTGCCGCATCCCGTTCCTCAACGGCGGTCTGTTCGAGCCGCTCGGCGATTACAATTGGCGTAAGACCGACATCATTCTGCCTAACAAACTGTTCATCAATTCCGAGTTCATCGAGGAGGGCATCACCGGCACGGGCGTCCTCGATGTCTTCGACCGCTACAACTTCACTGTCAACGAAGCCGAACCACTGGAAAAAGAAGTGGCAATTGACCCGGAAATGCTTGGGAAGGTCTTTGAAAATCTCATCGAGGAGAATCGCCGGAAAGGTCTCGGCTCATACTACACTCCGCGCGAAATCGTCCATTACATGTGCCGGGAGAGCCTCATCAATTACCTCGATGCCACGCTCAACACCGACGAAGAGTCCGTCGCGCCGGACAAAGCTGTGCAACAAAAACTAATCGGAGAGCCAGAACCAGAACAGAGCGTCTTTAAAGCAACCGTGCGACGCGAAATCGTTCCCCGCGCCGACATCGAAACCTTCGTCCATCTCGGCGACCAAATCTCCCATTACGAAGCCGTGGAGACGCGCTACGCCATCAAAATGCCGAAAAGCATCGAGCAACACGCGCGGCTCATTGACGAAAAGCTTGCCGACATAACCGTCTGCGACCCCGCCGTGGGTTCAGGCGCGTTCCCGGTGGGCATGATGACCGAGATCGTCCGTGCCCGGTCCGCACTAACACCTTTTTTCAACGACTTTCATGATCGGATGCCCTACCACTTCAAGCGCCACGCCATCCAGAACTGCCTGTACGGCGTGGACATCGACCCCGGCGCGGTCGAAATCGCAAAGCTGCGTCTCTGGCTCTCGCTGGTGGTGGACGAAGAGGACGTGAAGCAGATCAAACCGCTCCCGAACTTATTCTACAAAATCGTCACCGGCAACTCGCTGCTAGGCGTGGAGAAGAACCTATTCAACGAACGGCTCTTCCAGCGTCTCGAAGAACTGAAGCCGCGTTACTTCGACGAGCCGGACAAAGACAAGAAAGATCGCTACAAGCAGCAGATCGAAGACACGATTCACGAACTGACCAACGGCAAGGAGGATTTCGACTTCGAGATTTATTTCTCGGAAGCGTTCCACCGGAAGGGTGGGTTCGACGTCGTAATCGCGAATCCGCCATATATTAACTCACGAAGCATGGCAAAGGCTAACCCCGAAATGCGTGAATTGATCCAAGCTTCCTTCACACTGACGAAGGGGAGTTGGGATATCTACATTGCCTTTTTTGAAAAGGGCTTCCGACTGCTCAACAACTTTGGGGTGCTGGCATATATCTCGCCGGACAAATGGATCTCCAAGCCATTCGGTGATGCTCTGCGAATTCAGACAACGCCCAAGATATTCAGCATTTTGAAAGCAGGTCGAGAAGTGTTCGAGAGCGTGAATGTCGATGCAATTGTCTCCATTTACGTCAGCGGAAAGGAGCCTCTTCTCCGAATTTACGATTATGTCAGTAGGGAGATGCGCCTGAAAAACGTCGTCCAAAAAAGCAGCCTGAAGCCTCCATACGCCTACGACTGGTTGTTCTCTGATTCTGGAGAACTGCTGTTGAAGCTGGACGCGCATACCCAAAAGCTCTCCGACCTAGCTGCCTGCGAGAATTCTTGTGCTACAGACGACGCCTACAGGTTGCGCAAGCTAATCGAGGAAGGGTCTGAAGACAAGAAGGATGGCCGCTATTTCCGAATGATCAACACGGGTACTGTCGGGAAGTACGTTTCAAAATGGGGGAAGCGGGAAATGGTTTATCTTGGAAGCAGGTATTTACGCCCGGTGGTAAACAGAATACGCTTCCTTGAAGAATTTCCGAAGTCATACGGCCAAAAATCCATTCGGAAGAAGCTCATTTTGAAGGGTCTGAATCTCCTGGACGCGTGTGTGGATCCTGATGGTACTGTGATTCCGGGCATCCCAACGCTGGTTATATGCTCGGACGACCTTGAAACGCTGAAGCTTCTTCTCGCAATTGTAAACAGCTCGTTGCCGTTTTTCTACATCAAGGAGAAGTACCCGGCGTCTAGTTACAACCAAGGAACAACGTTCACGAAGGAAATGCTCAATGACTTGCCCCTTCCCGCAATTGGTCCAAAGGACCGTGTCAAACTCATTTCCTTCGTGGATCAAATCCTCGCGACGAAATTGCACAACCAAGGTGAGGAGACGGCGCCGCTGGAAGCGGAAATTGACCGGCTTCTGTTTGCGCTGTACGGCCTGGCTCCCGCAGAAATAAAGATGGTGGAGAAGATCGCGAGGAAGTGACCAACAGAACCGCGGGCAATTAACCAAAACAGGGAAAATCCAATGAGGATCATCATCGGACCAAAGCAGTGGACCTGGAATAAACAGAAGGGCTTGCGACTCTTCGCAGGCCCAATACGAAGACTGGCCACGGAATTGCGTTTCACGGACAGGAGGGGCACCTACCAATCGCTACAAGAATTCCTAGAAGAAGTTGACGCTTCTGCCGGGAGGCCGGATCGGCCACCCGTCTTCTCGCGACGAGTGGTCGTCATTCGCGCAGGAGTTGCTCCACTATCCTGTACGGTTTCATTCTCTGATAATACCGACCGTAGACCGGCAGCATTGGCGCGGAAGTATAAACCGAGTGTTCAGGGATATGTCACTGCCGGAAAAGGAACGTGGTTCAGGACTTGGGTAGAAAGACAAATTGGACGGCGCTTAGTGTTTGATTATGTTGCCACTCCCACAACCGATTTCATTGTGTTCCAGTAGTGATAGTCGCAACTCACATTGATTCTCGCCTACGGACCGGCGGAATCTGGAAGCGGACACGACGGCATTGGAGCGGGAAATCGACCAGTTAGTGTATGCACATTACAGCGCTAACGACGAACTTTGAGCAAAATAAAACAAAGGGGTCGTGAAAAGGAAAAGGGGTCGGGATGAGCTGGTCCGGGTTTGACGGACACCTCAAAAGGGGACAGGATAGTCCCCCTGGAGGTGCGCCATGGGCCAGCGACGACGGTTCACACCGGAATTCAAACGGCAAGCGGTTCAACTCCTGAATGCCGGCCAGCGCCCCGCCGCCGAGATCGCGCGGGAACTCGGTATTCCGCGCAATCGGCTCTATAAATGGCAAAAGGAAATCGCCGCGCATGGCGGGGCGTTTCCGGGGTCCGGTCGGCAAGCCGAGCCGGCCGCTGAACTGGCGCGCCTCAAGCGGGAGCTGGCGCGGGTTACCGAGGAGCGGGACATTTTAAAAAAAGCCGCGGTAGGTTCAAGCGGTGCTTGCAACAGCTGCCTCCAGTATAGCCGCCGGCGTCTGGAATAAAACAAAGGGGTCGGGAGTCTTTGTTTCGGGTGATCCGGGACGTTCCTCAGCGACAGACCCAGGCGCAGCGGCCGACGCTCTGCGTGCTGTTTCAACGGAAGGGCCAACCGACGCAACTGATTCACACCGCGTATCGCCAGTATGGGTATCGACTGGCAGAGATTGCGGACCATCTTGGCGTCCATGCGGCGACGGTCAGCCGGCGGCTAAGACATGCCGAGCGAGCAAATGTATGAATGCAAGACCTTACCCTCAGACGGTTCTGCTTAGTGAAGTCGTGACGATGGCAAAAGGCCGCGGCGGAAAGCTATGGGAAGATATTCAGCAGCTAGTTCGGCTGGTCCAGGCTTGGGCCAGCGGTAAGTATAAAGGGGTATCAGTGCAGACCTTGGCGGTAATTGTAGCCGCGATTCTCTACTTCATCAGTCCTTTGGATTTGATCCCGGATTTCATGCCCGGAGTAGGGTACGTGGATGATGCAGCCGTCATTGCTTGGGTAGTTCAGAGCATTGCAGAAGAGCTCGATGACTTTAGGCGTTGGGAAGATGGAGCCTAAGACCATTAATAGCCTGGTCGATGGCTCACTGCCAACGCGAGTGTTCGCCGTCGATTGGTCAGGGGACAAGCGCAACGGACGACGCAAGATTTGGATAGGGGAGGCAGTGAATGGACAACTCCTGCGATTGGAGAATGGACGAAACGTAGACCAAGTCGCAAAATTCTTCATGTGTGAGGCGAACCGCGACAAGAACTTTGTTGTGGGATTTGACTTTGCGTTCTCCTTTCCGATGCCGTATTGCGACTCACTTAATATCCAAACTATCCACCAACTGTGGAAGACGGTATCAATCGATGGGGAACGATGGTTGGCAGAATGTAAGATCCCTTTCTGGGGTAAGCCAGGACGGACAAGACAGACGGCCGGAGAACCGTTCAGACGTACGGAGCTCGCTGTAGCTCGTAAGGCTGCAAACCCGAAATCTATCTTTCAGATCGGTGGTGCAGGTGCAGTCGGTACTGGCTCCATTCGGGGAATGCCTCTTCTGGCTAGGCTGCATGATGCTGGTTTCTCGATATGGCCATTTGATATGCCAGCATGGCCTTTGGTGGTCGAGATCTATCCTCGATTACTAACTGGCGCCGTGAATAAATCGTCTCAATCAAGCCGCGCATCATATCTGGCGAAATTGGCAGCGCTCATGTCGAAAGAATTCTTTGATGCTGCCTCTAGAAGCGAGGATGCTTTTGATGCTGCCGTCTCCGTCCTCGCTATGTCTCGGCGCACTGTTGAGTTTGGGGAACTGAGGCAGAGCATAGAGACGTGGGAGTTGATTGAAGGGAAGATATGGTACTAGCCCCTTTGCTCTATGGTCGGCAAATTAGTCTGAACCATGCCGCCGTTGTATTCATTCCCACGAGCCGAAGATATTATGACCCCTCGCTCATCGTTTATATGCGCAAATGACCACCAGATTCATCTTGCTGGCCCTATAGCGGCGGAGGGATAAAACAAAGGGGTCGGGAGTCTTTGTTTCGGGTGATCCGGGACGTTCCACGGCGACAGACCCAGGCGCAGCGGCCGACCCTCCGTGTGTTGTTGCAACGGAAGGACCAACCGACGCAGCTGATTCACACCGCGTATCGGTAATACGGGTATCGGCTGGCTGAGATTGCGGACCATTTGCCGTGCTTGCGGCAGAGCTCGGGGACGCCAATGCCCGCTTGGGTATCCTTGAGCACAGCGATGATCTGTTCCTACGTGTGTCGTTTCCGTGTCATGGCCCCCTTCCCGGATGGCCCATCTCAACACAGTCGAACTTCCAAACCAATGGTCTAGTTTCCGGGGGGAAGGTCATTCCCACTCCATGACCAGGTAATCCGCTCCGATTTAGTCCCGTAACACTCATTAAACCCCCTCCAAAACCCGGTTAGAAAACCCCGTTCGTCAACCCCCCTGCATCCTGCCTGCGGAGTAAGAGCCACACTCCGCCCAACCTGGCTGTTGGTCAAAGACGGGACCCTCGCCATGGGCCAGACAACACTGGGCTAGGGCGGCGCAACAGTAGTCGAGGTCCAGATCTTCGGGGCAGGAAGGTTGGATCGAGGATCAAAAACCTTGCGGCAGATGTTAGGTCATCTCTCGAAGTTTCGTGATGTTTGGCGTATCTTTTCCGCGGGTCCAAAAACAAACCTTTTAGGATCGGTTGTTCTCGATCGGGGACTACACCGAAGAGATCATGAAATGCATCATAATTGGTGCCGGTGCTACGGCGTTCTGTGACATTGCGAACCCGGATCGTAGACCTCCGCTTGTAAGAGTTGAAGATTTTCTAAGAATTTTCAAAGCCCCGTTAGACTATTCTCTTCCATCATCTCGGTTCGGCGAGACCTTTCTTAATCCATTCTTTTGTTGGGCGTTCGAATACTTCTCAGACGATATCGAAGAGCTGTTTACTATTCTGTACCTCATCTCAAAGGAAAACTCCTATGCAGGAATTCAGGAGAAGCTAAAAGAAAAATACATCGGGGAACCTTGGCTAGAGCGTGCATTAGTCGTCGCAAGTAAGCTCAATTTCTCCATTGTTCCTAGAAATATTCTTACCGATGCAATCGGTCTAGTGAGCGAGGAAATTAAGTTTTGTCTGGGGACATCCGGATCTAGGCCCCAGAAGTATGAGAACCAACCCTTATCTGATCAGCATCGCAAACTGGTGCGTGGATTAGGGCCAGGGGATTCAGTGGTATCTTTCAATTACGATACAGTGGCCGATTATGCCTTATTGAATGAATATCTTCTCAGTACAAAGTCATTCAAGAATTCACATCTAAACCCAGTTCGACTTCCTGAAGCATACGAAGCTCGCGGCGAACCCGTCTTCCTGTTCAAACCGCATGGCTCTTTCAACTGGTTCTCCCCCTTAGAGGATCCTGAAAGAGTTGGTGTCTTCTTCGGTCGTCGTTCCGAAAATACGGAATTCTTGACTCCTACTCCCTTGATACTTCCCTATCACGCTAAAAAAGCAATTGTAGATGATCACCCAGTCTTCAAGATGGAACTGGAAGGCAGTTTAGAGGCAATCGGATCAAGTGATCAAATAGTGCTTGTCGGAAAGCAGTTTGTAAGTAGGGATAGCGATCTTTGCGAGGGTATAAAAAACGCATGCTCAGGGAAGAAACGGAGTGTGACATACGTGAATCCGGAATCGTCAGATGGTAGTTGGCTCCTACATCATGATGACCTATTCAACGCAAGTAACCGGACTGACCGCCAAAGGCTCTTTGCAAACCTTTCAAAATTTCTAGAAGATGACGCGGCATCATAATCAGTTGTTTCTGAACCCCTTTGCAGAGGCCTGGAAGCCCCTTGAAATTCAAGCTCTCCAACTCGCCGACTCAGTCAGGTTTTTGACGCCCCTCCCTTTTGCGATTCGTATTTACCAACTCGCGACTTGATTGAGAGGTCTTCGGTGGCACTGGGTCTTTCCCGCCTCGAAGCGCTATCGTGATCGGCGGTCCGGTGAGCACAAGCGGCATCATCTTCACAACTCAGTCTTGCAGGGAGCGGTCAAAGAAGCCGTCCGGAAAGCCTGCATCGCCAAGCCGGCCAGCTGTCACACCTTTCGGCATGCGTTTGCCACTCCCTTACTTGAGGACCGCTACGACATCCGGACAATCCACGCACTGCTCGGGCATAGAACGTCAGCACCACGAGGATGTGTACGCACGTGTTGAACTACGGTGGCCACGGAGTGAGGAGTCCGATCTAGGGTCTATGAACCGTCTTATACAGACTGCATAAGCCGACAACCTGAAAGCGGCAGTGGAGTAGAACTTGCCCTGCTCCAATTGGTTAGGGCGGGCAATCGGTGCGTGCCCGCCGGTTTAGGCAGAAGTGGACAGCCTGCCTTAACCGGAGTATACAGTCTGTCCAAACACTGTTAGGCGTCGCAAGACATGCCAAGCTCTGCACAAGATCTCTTAGCCTGGGTCTGTAAGGCGGCCTACGAAGCCGAAGCCAAGGCTGCGGTTGATCGCAAACGCGCAGTGTCTGACGACCAGTTCGTCCCGGAACTCCTAGTGATACGAAAAGACCGCGTTCGGGTCGAGATCAGAAAGGAGCAGGTCGGTCATCACGAACCTCACATGCATGTTGTGCACTCCGACAAGATCGATGCGTCAATCAGTCTGAATGACTTTGGCATTCTTGCCGGTACGATTGATCGACAGACACATAAAAACTTGGTGATGCTCCTCTCTCCCAAGAAGGCAGACCTAATGGCGATCTGGGAGGAGCTTAACGATAAGGAGAACTCAGTTGCTGCTGAGCAGCTCATCAGCAACCTTGGTTTCTAGCACGACGCCTAACTCGTCGTTGCACCCGACGTGCTACGGCTGGCTGCGCCAGCCTCCGCCAGCGGGTGAACTCCAACGTTAGAGGTCATCAGTCGTGACGTGGGCGATAAGGCCAGCCTCACTCGGACTACTCTCATTCGTCGCGACAGCGGCCGTTCTGTACATGTGCCTTCCGTTTGTACTAACGCCTATCTGGGACGATTGGATTCGGTGGTCTCCCGTGCTTGTGATTGTTGGAGCTTCTGTCGTCGGAGGTTATGTCGCGGGTAGGCTCAGCGTTCGTTCGAGGAGAACGTTAGGCTTCTTCGTGGGATTCGTAGGTGTAGCGGTGGCCGCTATCCTCCTGGCTCAGGGATCAATGTTGACGTTGATACCGTTCGCTGTAGTCGGCGGGATACTTGGGGTCGGTGGGAGCGTTATCGCCCAGCACTCCAGGCCGACCACGCGGGATGACCTCTAACAACCGGTTGCAGCGGACCGGGGAGTGATAAAGAGGGAGAAAAGGGGTCAGGTCTTGCAATCCGACATCGCACCGGCTAGACTTGCTGCCATGGCTCGCCCGTTACGCATCGCCTATCCTGGCGCCGTCTATCATGTCACGAGTCGCGGCAACGCCCGGCAGGACATTGTCGGGTCCGATCGCGATCGGGCGCAGTTCCTCGCGCTGCTCGCGCATGTGATTGATCGGTACGGGTGGCTCTGCCATGCCTACTGCCTGATGGACAATCACTATCATCTCCTGATCGAAACACCGACGCCCAATCTGTCGCAGGGCATGCGGCAACTCAATGGACGCTACACGCAGGCCTATAATCGGGCGCATCGGCGGTTGGGGCATCTCTTCCAGGGACGCTTTACCGCCATTCTGGTGGAGAAAGATGCGCACCTGCTGGAACTCTGCCGCTACGTGGTGCTGAATCCGATACGGGCCAAGATGGTAACGCATCCTCGCTCGTGGCCCTGGAGCAGCTATCGCGCGACAGCCGGCGAAACATCTGCGCCCCCGTGGCTCACGACCGATTGGGTCCTCGGACAGTTTGGCCTACGGCCGCGGGAGGCGCAGCGACACTACCGCCAGTTTGTGGCGGAGGGGCGGGGAGGGCCGCGCCCATGGGAACAGCTCATCGGGCAGATGTATCTGGGGTCCGAAGCGTTCATTGCGCGGCATCAACCGGATCGCCCGATCCGTGAGATCCCGCGGCGGCAGACCCAGGCCAGCCGACCCTCGCTACGAATCCTGTTTCAACGCAAGCAGGCCCCCGTCCGGCTGATTCATGAGGCCTATCGGCGGCATGGCTATCGCCTCGCAGAGATTGCCGACCATTTGGGCGTCCACTATGCGACGGTGAGCCGTCGGTTGAAAACGGCAGAACAGCAGGATGTGTGATTGCAAGACCTGACCCCTTCTTCCCCCAAAATCACCAGCAATACCTCTGGACGGAATAAGACGTACAAATTTTCGCGTGTCGAGTTACGCTTAAGCCCATGAGATCTATAAATTTCGCGCAGAATTGTTTTGCGGTCGTCTTTCTTCTCACCGGCCCCGTTGAGGCAGCTGCCGGATCGTGTTCAGTCGCGATAGCAAGCAGTCCAGCTTGGATCAAGCACGTCGAGGCCAGGGCCTTGGTGTTAACCAAGGCCGATGGCGTAGAATCGCTGAAGTTTAGTTGCTCGGCGCTGGATCATGATGTTACAGACATGGAGCTTCTTCTTGCTGCAGACGTGGAAGAACCGGAAGAGGCTTACTGTTGTGAAATGTTTAGTTCCTTCCGTGGTTTCGAGTCACGTTATGAAGATGGGCACCAAGAGTGGTGGCTAAAAAAGAGCCGATTTCTCGTGCACATCGTGAGTAATCGAAAACAGCCAGCGTGGACTCACGGCCCCGAAGTCGAACAAATCATCCAGGGCATGTCGATCAAATGAGCCCCAACAATCGGTTCCAACGGACGGCCTCGCTTCTGCTCCGCTGATCCGAGGCGTGTGACTACATCTAGACCCGGAACCGCACAGGCCCTCTAAAAACAACGCAACAGTTGACGCGTATAAATGTTTGCTTCAGCCTCAGCTTCAGCGTTCACGATTTTCAAACTTAACTCGTGAACCGTACCCCAGTCTTCGGTTCTGATACCGTCAGAGGTAGCCATCAGACCAGTTCCTATAAGATACGTGTGGGGATTTCACGACACGGACTCCTGTTTGAGGCTAGCACCGCATTTGTCGCATCTAACGGGATCAAAGAGAGGAATTTCGGCCTCCGGACAATGACGGCAGTATGGACACCGATACCGAGCCACTGTCAGACAACAAAAAAAGACTGAGATACCAAACAATCCCCAAGCCAGAGGTGTCCTCACGACACCCACCTTCTCGTTCAAGAATGCGAATAACAACGAGAGCGTCGGCAAAAGCAGGCCGATGAGTGCCAATTTACGATGACGCTGGAACTGTGCTATAGGATTGTGGCTCTCTCCCATTATTCGCTCTTGGCTCCAAGCTGCTTTCGTAGATAGAACGCACTTGCTCGTGCGTCGGCGGCTACCTGTTCGCTCTCATGTTTGGTTAGTGTGGATATGTGTCGCAGTTCAGCTTGGCCTCCAACGATAGCGGCAACTTGAATGGCGCGGCGAAGAAGGTTTACATCGTCGGACAGGAGAGCTTTTTGAATTACTGCCTTTGCTCGAACACGGAAATTCCGATCAATTTCCTCCCTTTCAGCAACGATGCATCGAAGATGCTCGATTCCAACATAACCAGGCGATGCTTTGCGCGTCTGATTCCATGTGAAGCTTGGCCCATGAGGTCCGTTCCGAACCAGCCATAGCCACATTGGGTCTACGACGTCCCCACCCAATCTGTGAATCTCTGCAGCTAGTTCACTCTTCACAGCTTAAACGTAGCTGTAAGGAGGTTGCGCGTCAAAAGAAAACAGCAGTTAAGAACACAGCAAACGTAAGTCTGAACAGGAGACTGTCCCGTCCGCCTATCCAGCGGAGAATCCTCCTGGCACTCGCTGATTCGACCCCACATTAGCGTGCGGGAATCCGATACCATTTGTGGACAGGGCCCCCTCCACGCCTTGAAAAAGCTGTGACCACTTTTGTGACCAGACAATGCTGGAACGGACAGGAAGGAACAGGAAGATATAGACTGAATGGAACGCTGCAAGACCGTGGTATTGCAAAAGAAATTGGGGAAACCGTCGCAATAACGAGCGTTTTTGAAAATGGCTCTTTCTCCCTCTTAATCAGCGGGCCGTAGGTTCGACTTTCCTGGAAAGTTTTGGAATCGCTAAGTTGCAAGACTCTCACATCAATCCGGAAGCCCAGTGCGTCTGTTCCCCCTTTAGAAAATCCCGTTGGAGATTTAACCTCATGTTGCAAGCCAGAAGAATAAGCACTGGCATTGTGCCAATTTTGTGTCAGAACAAAGTGGAAAGGATAGAAATAAAGAGAACAGATGGAATTAATAGAACTACTCAATTGCTTTGAAAACAAAGGATATTGGGGAAACCATCGCAATAGCGAGCGCTTAGCAAAAACGGTCGATTTGATCTTTTAAGGCGAGGGCCCTGGGTTCGAGTCCCAGCCGGCTCACCACATCTTTCAACATCTTCTGCCTGTCGTTTCTCTGCTCTAGGGGTTTGTTCTTTTTGTGGTAGGGAGAGGCTTCGCCGTGCCGAGTGTGTGGGTTCCGTTCGATGATGTTATGAGTTCTACATCATCGGGCTAGCAGGATGCTGAAAAAGTCCGCCTATTCTCTTTTGTTGAGGCGCGTTATCATAATACGCAAACCAATTACGACTGCCAGCATTCCCAAGATTGCTGCCAGGATCCATCCGAGCACACAGAAAAAGTCCTCGTTGCAGAAATTAAAAATAACCTGCCAAAACCCCATCATCTCGGTCCTGGCCATGCCCCTTAGAAACATCATGTCCGCTCCTTCGCTTCTCTATTGGACGTTAGTATACACCTCATCCTGTGCACTTGACAGCCTCCATGGATTAGTGAATAATGCGTTCCCTAACTGAGTCGTTGTAGCTAAAGAAACGCTCCGGAAACTCCACGCGCATCGCGTGATGAGATGCCCGTTGCGGATAAGGCGGGCGGATATTTGTGATGCGCGGTCCTGTTCTTGGAATCTTGGGTGGGGGCCTGTGCCCGCTACTGCAGCAGCTAGCCCTGTCTGATTCATCGGCTCACACATCACCGCACCAACCACGAAAACCTTCACATAAACCAACACAACGAAGAAGGCACGACCTCGACCCTGTCGAACGGTGGCAGTCAGGCAACGAGGCCGGGCCCTTTTCCGCCCAAGCCGGGCGCGGTCCTCCCTGCCGCTCCTGGATCCACGTTGTCAGGGAAAGTTCATTTATATCATTCATTCATATCAATGGAGGTTTAGTTAAGCCATGATGAATTATAGAAATGTCACGCTCGCAGTTGTCGGACTCTTCTTGTCTGTGTCATTCCTTGCCGCCCCCGTGATGGCCGTCGAAAAGGATGGTGTCATGATGAAGGATGGCAAGATGTGGAGGCTGCAGGACGGGAAGGAAATCGGCCGGATGGATCGCGAGACGACCTTGTCCAACGGTTCAAAAGTCGCGATGAACGGCAAGATAATGATGAAGGATGGGAAAGAAACGCAGTTGCAGGAAGGCCAAATCATAATGTTGGACGGGAAGATGATAGAGGGTGGCAAAGGCAAGTAGCTTCTCAAAGTCGTCAGACCTGACGACGCCCGACGTTCTGGCGGCTAGCGGAGCTTAGCTTGGCTCCGCCCCGCCAGTTCGCCAGTCATCCTTGGCTTCCTGTGAGGTCCAGCCGGAGGCGTTTTATCCGCGTCTCCGGAGCGCTCGTCTGCTGGCGAGCCTGCAACGCAGGAGAAATTGCCCGTATTGTTCGTCTCCAAATCCTGACCCAAGACACCACGGATCAGCCGCGCATCGAACATGCCCTCTTAGGCCTCGCCATCCAGCTTGAGGAAACTCCGCAGTAGCATCGGGTCCCCTTCCACGTCACTACGCAAGGAACAACGATGGAGTAGGTCGTTCGAGCAGCCGGAAATAGTCGGACCCCGCATGCACATTGCTCTTCAAGGAAGCTGCAGGCCGATCGCGAATGTCGCCGTGTAGCCGTCAGCCACTGTCGTCGGAGCCAGCATGAGTTGATCACCACCACGGCGGAATATCCAATCATGCTGGTTTCGCTCTGTGCGCGGTCCATTCACAGCATACGGAGGGGCAGCATGGACGCGATCCGTCAGCTCATCGTCGAAGTACAATTGCGACGTGAACTCGAAGCTCCGCTGGGCCACAGGTGCGGTGCGAACCTTGACGTGAATGTGTACCGTCCGGCCCGGATACCAGCCAGGGTACACAGTGACGAACCGAGCCTCGCCGCGCGCGTCGGTAACCTGATAGCCACGTAAAAACTTCTGGCCGATGGTGTTGAAACCAGGGTCCCGCACATCCGAGTAGACGCCTAGCGCATCGCAATGCCAGATGTCCACCTGGGCGCCTGGCAGCGGCTGACAGTCTCCGGCGCCGAGGCGCGAGACCCGTAGCGTCAGAGCCAGTGGCGTACCGGGCCTGACTCGCCCGTCGGTCGGATCTGCGCGAATGTCGGTGCGATTCAAGCGTTCGTCGACGAAATAGGGACCTTCAGTTTGCTCTGGTCGGACCACACATGAGGGGCCAAGCATGACTGCAACAGCCCGCCTGGGGTTCAGACTGCCAGCCATCAGCAAGGCCACACCCGTGGCGCCTAGATAGGCCACAACTTCACGGCGGGAAAGGAGACGCTCCGCAGGCCGGTCTTCATGCGTCATGGGTATTCTCCATCTTTTGTGTATCCTGAGTTTCCCCTCCAGCCCGCTAGATCTTTCTCGTCCTCATCGCGGTCCATTTTGATACAAGAGGTGATCGGCTTCGATCTGCGAGAGTAGATCATCCAGTGCGGCTTGGACCGCCTCTGCAATGGGGGTCTGATCTGAAGCCGTGATCCAGCGAACGCTCGACCCTACCGTTTCTTTTTCCGCCAGATAAGACTTGATCGGCGGCTTGTCCGCAGGGCCTAGGGCTGATTCCAGATGCAGGCGATAGCGATAGCTGTCTTGGGATCGCATGATCAACCAGGCTTTGATCGTCAGGATGAGTTCGGCCGGTTTATCGCCGACCTCGGCGAATGTCTGACGCGCGTGGATATAGTCGATCGCGGCGGTGCGAAGATCCTGCGCCGGCCACACAAGCAAGGCAATGCCTGGCATGTGATCGGCTCCTTTCAGTGCGAGAAAGGGCACAATGACTTGTAGTGATTGCACGATGGGGACAGGCGAAACAGCTGGAGGCGCAGAGGCGACGTGAATTCGGTGGACACATCCCCAGCTGAACAACAAGAGCCCGCTGAGTAGTATTCGAGAGGATTGGCGCAGGGGATGGCCGCCGCTCACGGATTCGTCGTTATTGTGGTGGGTGGATTGAGCATGTCCAAATCCCTCAAGGCGCGCTGGGCCTGTTCTCGGTATGGTCGGTCTGTGGGATTCGTATAGGTGTCGATCACGCGTCGATAGGTGGCGCGAGCTTGGGGGTACTGGCGCTTGATGGAGAAGTATTGGCCCAGCGCGAGCCAGTTTGTGGCTGCGGCTTCGTTGGCGGTCTTCATCAAGGCAAATTCCCGTTCGACCGCTGTCGTGCCTTGTTGGCCGGCCCGTTTCCTGACGGTGTCTCCCATCTGGCTCGCCATCGCTTCAATCTGCTCATTGTCTCGGATCGCGGATTCCACTCGGCTAGCTTTTAGGTTGTCGTAGAACGCGTCGGCATGATTCTTAATCAGGTTCGCCCGCTCCTGGTAGGTATCGTGGGCACAACTGGCTCCTATCAGGACGCAGGCGACGAGCACCAGTGATCTGTACGATGCCAATCGTGGTCTTGCCATGAGTTGTGCTCCTTGGTTCTCACCAGGTGAGGCGCTAATACTTTCGATAGACTTCATCCTACCGAATTCGGAGAGGAAACGCGACCGGGCGTCGTCACCCCTCCCGCGTCCTCTAGTGACACATGAGACTGGAGTATGGTAAGAGTCCACTCGTTTTACGGGCCCTGTTTCGTCCCCATCGTCTAGCCTGGCCTAGGACGTTGGCCTTTCAAGCCAGCAACACGGGTTCAAATCCCGTTGGGGACACCAGCTAACTCATAAACAGAGCCTCCAGAGCGGCGTTTCGAGTGTTGGCCAGTCCCATGGGTACCACCCGTTTACAGTCTGTGGAGGCTTTCATGTTTACTGCATCAGCGCTTTCTCTTCATCGAACCCGTGGCTCGTACTACTATCGATCCTGTATACCTTTGCACCTGCGAGGGATGCTCAACGGTCGTCGGGAAATCTGGAGACCCCTTAAGACCACTGATCGAGACGAAGCCAAAGCCCGTTCATCAGCCTGGACAGCAAGAATAGAGAGGCTTTTCGTGACGCTGAAAAAACATGGTGAATGCATGACCAAGGAAGAACATGAAGTTCTGGCCGCTCGTTGGCCTGAGGCAGACCTGGACTGCAGAGGATTGCAGGGCTTTGGCCGGTTATGTAGCAAGAGGAGGCACATGAGGCTCCTGTTACAAATAACTGGAAGAAGGTTGAACGGGAAGCCGATGAACTGCTGAAGTCATCGGGCATCCACTCGATCACAATGATCCTGAGTACGGGCGTCTATGTAGAAAGTGGATGGCAGCACGAGCAACGCCTCAATAATCAACATTTATAGGAAGCCTCCGGTTTAGCCCGGAGGTTTCCCTCTACACTTGCGCATTCTTTCGAGCTGGTTATGCAGGTCTTGTTAATTGAGAGGCAGCTATACAGGGTGGTTCGCTAGGCTTCACGTCTCTGATTGTGAGATCTGCAGTGAAGAATGCTGAGGCTGGGATGGTATCGGCCTGCTCTCGTTGAGCCTGCAACAGCACGGTGACATCCTGACGGAGTCGGCCCTTCGTATCGGTCGGTAAATTCACCGAAACTTGCTCTGAAAGACTCTCCTTTCGCCTGCGAACTGAGACGCGCTCCAGCACCCCCGATTCGCCTTCACTTGGCAACAATATCTGGAGACCGCCGATCGTGCTTATACAACAGATGCCAATTTCGAGTGGTGCATGACGATCAATTCTTGTAAATGGCGGGGTAAGTGGTTTTCAGCCTCACGACCTTCGGCGCGTCGTTAATGAGGATATAAGGATCTAGTGGATGCAACTCGGCATAATGCTGGTGATGATCCTCGGCCCTGTAGAAGCCTTTGAGAGGTTCCAGCGTCGTGACGATCGGACTCTTGAAGGTATGTGCCGCGTTCAGTTTGGCAATCTTAT
>Ga0187894_10002495_pt1 | contig 21892 bp, 22 predicted proteins | sample GBC1701081metaG_FD_136650 | JGI IMG/M metagenome (GOLD analysis project Ga0187894, IMG submission 136650) | White microbial mat communities from a lava cave in the Kipuka Kanohina Cave System on the Island of Hawaii, USA - GBC170108-1 metaG ... | reverse complement strand
CGCGCCGCGCTCGAGAGCGCGATCGCGCGCGTGCCCAGCGAGCCGCACGGGCGCAGCGAGCGCGGCGAGCTCGGAGCGCTGGCGCGCGCCGTCGGTGCCGCCGATACGGCGCTGCGCGCGAGCGACGCGCGTACCGCCGCGGAGCGTGAGCGCCTCGAGGCCGTGCTGGACGGGATGGTCGAGGGTGTGCTCGTGACCGCGAGCGACGGCGGGGTCCAGCTCGCCAACGCACGGCTGCGCGAGATCTTCGACGCCTGGGGGGAGGTCGCGGGCCGGCGCGTTCTCGAAGTCGTGCGCCGCGCGGACGTCGCCGAAGCGCTCGAGCGAGCCGCGGTCGCGAACGAGCCCGTCGCGATCGAGGTCGCGCTCGCAAACGACGGCCTGCTCGAGATGCACGCGCGGCGTTTTCCCGAGCGGGGCGAAGCGCAGGGCGTGGTCGCCGTCTTCCACGACGTCAGCGAGATCCGGCGTCTGGAGAACCACCGACGCGACTTCGTCGCGAACGTCTCGCACGAGCTGCGCACGCCGCTGACGGCGATTCAAGGCTTCGCCGAGACGCTGCACGACGAGTCGATCGACGCGGAGCGCCGCCGCCAATTCGTCGAGGTGATTTCGCGCAACGCGGAGCGCCTGCGTGCGCTGATCGAGGATTTGCTCGAGCTCTCGCGGATCGAGGGTCGCACGCAGCCGCTGGCGCTCGAACCCGTCGACGCTGCCGCGGTGACGAGCTCGCTGCTACGCGACCTGCGCCCGCGCCTCGACGCACGTCAGCTCGATGCTGCACTCAGTGGCGCAGCGCAGCCCGTGCTCGCGGATCGGCGCGCGCTCGAGCAGGTGCTGCAGAACCTGCTCGACAACGCGGTGAAGTACACCGAGCCCGGTGGCCGTATCGCGGTGCGTCTCGCGAACGGCGACGGCAAGGTGCGCGTCGAGGTCGCCGACACGGGCATCGGGATTCCCGATCGCGACCGTGCGCGCGTGTTCGAGCGTTTCTATCGCGTCGACAAGGCGCGCTCCCGCGACCTCGGCGGCACCGGCCTCGGGCTCGCGATCGTCAAGCATCTCGTGCAGGCGATGGACGGCGAGGTGTTCCTCGCTTCGCGCGAAGGCGAGGGCACGACCTTCACGGTGGTGCTGCCGGCGGCCAGCGCCACGCGCTGATCGCCAGCGACGCCTCGGCGTTCCGACGCGCTGAGCCAGCGCTCGTTCGCCGCCCTCGGTGACTTCACGGATTCGTCACACGGATGCCGCGAAGTGACGGATCGGCACGCCTAGGGTCGGAACTGTTCCACACGGAATTCACACAAGGAGAGCTCCCGTGAAGAAGCCCGCGTTCGCCGCAGTAATGACTCTGCTCGCCTGTCTCGCCCCGGCGCCTCCCGCGCAGGCGGCGGACGAAGCCGTCATCCACGAGGTGCTCGAGATCCTGAAGGAGCGCGGCATCGTCGACGAGGCGCGCTACGGCGAGCTCGTCGAGAAGAGCAAAGCCTACGAGACGAAGCAGGCCTCGCTGCTCAGCAAGATCGTCTGGACCGGCGACTTCCGAGCACGCCTCGAGAACTTCTGGTTCGACGAAGACGCACTCGGCGGCGAGCGTGATAACCGCCATCGCGGTCGCTACCGGCTGCGGATCGGCGCGACGATGCCGATCAACGAGTGGGTCACGGCGGGCTTCCGGCTCGCCTCGGGCGAGCTCGAGAACCGCAGCACGAATCGCTCGCTCGGCGTCGGCGACGACTTCGATCGCGACACGATCGCGATCGACGAGGCCTTCCTGCAGCTGAAGCTGCCGATCGAGGCGGGCACCACGTCGCTCGTGTTCGGCAAGCAGAACAACCCTTTCTTGTGGAAGAACGGCAAGGACTACATGAACTGGGATCCGGACTACAGCCTCGAAGGCCTCTCGCTGCGCTGGGGAATGCAGCCGACGGAGAGCGCGAGCCTCTACGCGAACGCCGGCTACTTCCTGATCGACGAGAACGGCGGCGCGAAGGATCCTCACTTCTTTGCGCTGCAGGGCGGCGGCCAGCTGCGGGCCGCGGAGAAGATCGCGTTCGGCGGGCGCGCGACTTGGTTCAGCTACGGCTCGCTCGATACGGGTTTCTTCACGCGCCAGGGCCTGTTCGGCAACGTCGGCCTGAGCGACAACTCGGACAGCAGTTTCGACCAGCTCGAACTGAGCGCGTTCGGCCGCGCGACTCATAGCGAGGCTTGGCCGGTGCTCGTGCATGCGCACTTCGTGAAGAACCTCGACGCGGCCAGCCTGCCGGGCGAAGGCAAGCAAGACAGCGGCTGGGGCGTGGCGGTCGAGGTCGGCGATCCCAAGCAGATCGTCCTGCTCGGCGTCGGTTACTACTCGCTCGAAGCCGACTCCGCGCCGGCGCTGTACACCGACAGCGATTTGTTCGACGGCTTCACGAACCGCGAGGGCTGGGCGTTCTACGGCACGCGCCAAGTCTTCTCGAATACCGAGCTGACCTTCGAGCTCTTCATGTCGGATGCGCTCGACAGCTCGCCGCTGTTCGCGACCTCGATCGCCGGCAGCGAGCGCTTCCGCCTGCGCAGCGACGTCGTGGTCAAGTTCTGACCGTCACGTCTGCGTGGCGGCCTCGGGGCGGTTTCGTCACCGGAACGTCACGAAGCGCCCATCACGACGCCGCGTCTCGCTCTTAGCGTTCTCAATCAACTCGAACCGAAGGAAGAAACCATGAAGCGACCCCTGCTCCTCGTTGCGCTGGGCCTCGCGGCGATCGCCGCGCCCGCCACCGCGCGCGACCAGATTCGCATCGTCGGCTCCTCGACCGTCTATCCGTTCTCGACCGCTGTCGCCGAGCAGTTCGGCCGCTCGCGCGGGTTCAAGACGCCGGTCGTCGAGAGCACGGGCACCGGCGGAGGCATCAAGCTGTTCTGCAGCGGGCTCGGCGACGCGACGCCCGACATCGCGAACGCTTCGCGCCGCATGAAGGACACGGAGCTGGCGGCTTGTCAGGCGGCGGGCGTCAGCGAAATCGTCGAGGTGAAGATCGGCTACGACGGCATCGTGATCGCGAACGCGAAGGGCGCGAAGCCGATCGCGCTGACCAAGCAGCAGATCTTCCAGGCGCTCGCGAAGCAGGTGCCGGTGAACGGCAAGCTCGTGCCGAATCCGTACGCAAAGTGGAGCGACATCGACAAAGCGTTGCCCGCGGTGCGAATCGAAGTGCTCGGGCCGCCGCCGACCTCGGGTACGCGCGACGCGTTCGTCGAGCTCGCGATGGAAGGCGGCGCGAAGGCGTTCCCGATGCTGGCCGAGTTGAAGGCCAAGGACGAGGATGGCTTCAAGGCCGTGGCTCACGCGATTCGTGAGGACGGCGCATACGTCGAGGCCGGCGAGAACGACAACCTGATCGTGCAGAAGCTCGTCGCCAACCCGAACGCCTTCGGCGTGTTCGGTTACTCCTTCCTCGAGGAGAACACCGACAAGGTGCGCGGCAACAGCGTCGACGGCGTGGCGCCGACATTCGAGGCGATCGCCGACGGCAGCTACGGGATCTCGCGCGCGCTGTTCTTCTACGTGAAGAAGGCGCACGTCGGGAAGGTGCCCGGCCTGAAGGAGTTCATCGCCGCGTTCCTGAGCGACGCGGCCTCCTCCGAGGACGGCTATCTGGCCGATCGCGGGCTGATTCCGATGGAGCAGGCCGAACGCGTCGCGGTTCGGAAGAGCGCATTGGCTCTCACGCAGTTCGCGCTGAAGTAGGCTGCCCAGCGCGGCGGCCGGTGGCGCGAGCCGGTCGCCGCGTCGCAACTCGATGCTCACACTCTCGATCGCAATTCTGCTGTTTCTCGGAGCGCTCGCCTTCTGGCTCGGCCGGAGGCGGGCGCTCGCCGTTTCCCGCGACGGCGGACGACTGCGCGCGCGAGCCATCTACTACGGGAACTTCACCGCGCTCTGGGGGGTGCTGCCTGCGCTCGCGTTCTTGCTGCTCGCGGCGATAGGCGGCGTTCCCGGGCGCGCGCTCGTGCTGTGCTCTGCCGCGCTGCTCGGAGCCGCCGGCGCGTGGTATGCCCGCTCGCGCATCGCGCCGTCGCTGAACGCGCGCGTGCCGGTCGAACGCGCGATGCGATCCGGCCTCGCGCTGAGCTCGCTGGTCGCGATTCTCACGACCGTCGGCATCATCGCCTCCCTGGTGTTCGAAGCGGCCCGCTTCTTCGAGCGCGTGCCGCTGAGTGAGTTCCTGTTCGGCCTGCAGTGGAGCCCGCAGACAGCGATTCGCGCCGATCAGGTGGGCTCCTCGGGCGCGTTCGGCGCAATCCCGGTGTTTGCGGGAACGCTGCTGATCACATTCATCGCGATGAGCGTCGCCGTGCCGATCGGGCTGCTCTCCGCCGTCTATCTCGCCGAGTACGCCGAGCCGCGTGTGCGTGCGCTGGTGAAGCCGCTGCTCGAAGTGCTCGCCGGGATTCCGACGGTCGTCTACGGATTCTTCGCAGCGCTCACCGTGGCGCCGACGTTCCGCAATCTGGGCGAGCGGCTCGGCTTGGAGGTGTCCTCCGAAAGCGCGCTCGTCGCTGGCGGCGTGATGGGCGTGATGATCATCCCGTTCGTTTCTTCGCTCTCGGATGACGTGATCAAGGCAGTGCCGCAGTCGCTGCGGGAAGCTTCGCTCGGACTCGGGGCAACTCCATCCGAGACGATTCGCCGCGTCGTATTGCCGGCGGCGCTGCCGGGCGTGGTGGGCGCGGTGCTGCTCGCGGTTTCGCGCGCAGTCGGAGAGACGATGATCGTGGTGATGGCCGCCGGGCTCGCGGCGAACCTCACCGCCAACCCACTCGAAGCCGTGACGACCGTGACCGTCCAGATCGTGACGCTGCTCGTCGGCGATCAGGAGTTCGACAGCGCGAAGACGCTCGCGGCCTTCGCGCTCGGCCTGGCCCTGTTCCTCGTGACGCTCGCGCTGAATGCGATCGCGCTCGAGGTCGTGCGCCGGAATCGAGAGCAGTATGAGTGACCGGCGCGGGAAGGTGCTGCGCAAGCGCTACGCGGCGGAGCGCAGGTTCCGGCGGACCGGTGCGGCTGCCGTGATCTCCGCGCTGGTCGCCCTGGTCGTGCTGCTCGGCAGCGTGCTGTGGCAGGGCATGCCCGCATTTCTCGAGCACCGCGTCCGACTCGAGGTGACGCTCGACGAGACCGTGATCGATCCCGACGGCACGCGCGATCCCATGCTGATGGAGGAGGCGAACTACACGGGCTTGCTGCGCGATGCGCTCGTCGCGCAGTTTCCCGAGGCGTCGGGCCGCCGCGAGAAGCGCGCGCTGGGCGCAATCCTCAGTCCGGGCGCCGCCTACGACCTCCGTGATCGCGTACTCGACGACCCGAGCCTGATCGGTCGCACGATCGCATTCGAGGCGCTGCTTTCGGACGACGCGGATCTGCTGGTTCGCGGCCTTGGCGGACGCGATCAGCCAGAGACGGAGCGCGCGCTGAGCGACGCGCAGATCGGCTGGCTCGACGCGCTCGCGGAGCGCGGCCGGGTAGTGAGTGCATTCGCCGCGCGGCTGTTGACTTCCGGCGACAGCCGCGAGCCGGAGCTGGCCGGGGTGTGGAGCGCGGTGGTCGGCTCGTTTTGGACGCTGCTCACGACGCTCGCACTTTCGTTTCCGCTCGGCGTGGCCGCCGCGATCTATCTCGAGGAGCTCGCGCCGAAGAATCGCTGGACGCATTGGCTCGAGATCAACATCAACAACTTGGCGGCCGTGCCATCGATCGTGTTCGGCCTGCTCGGCCTGGCGATCTTCCTCGGCTTCTTCGGCTTGCCGCGCTCCGCGCCGCTCGCGGGCGGCATGGTGCTCGCGCTGATGACGCTGCCCACCGTGATCATCGCCGGGCGCGCGGCGATCCGTTCCGTGCCGCCTTCGATCCGCGAGGCAGCGCTGGGCGTGGGCGCCTCGCAGCTGCAGAGCGTCTTCCATCACGTGCTGCCGCTCGCGATGCCGGGAGTCATGACCGGCACGATCCTGGGCATGGCGCGCGCGCTCGGCGAGACGGCTCCGCTGCTGATGATCGGGATGGTGGCGTTCATCGTCGATGCACCGAGCGGGCCGCTCGAGCCCGCGACGGTGCTCCCCGTACAGGTCTACCTCTGGGCCGAGAGCCCGGAGCGAGCCTTCGTCCCGCGCACCTCGGCTGCGATCATCGTTCTGCTCGCTTTCCTCGTGCTAATGAATCTGTCGGCGGTGCTGCTCCGGAATCGCTTCGAGCGGCGTTGGTGATCGCGAACATGACCTCGGCCAAGATTTCCGCGCGCGGCCTCTCGGTCTATTACGGCGAGAAGCAGGCACTGTTCGATGTCGACCTCGACATTCCGGAGCATCGCGTCACGGCGCTGATCGGCCCTTCGGGCTGCGGCAAGTCGACGTTCATTCGCTGCATCAACCGTATGAACGACGTGATCGAGAGCTGCCGTGTCGAAGGAAAGATCGCGATCGACGGCGAGGATCTCTACGCGCCTTACGTCGACGTGGTGGCACTGCGCGCGCGGGTCGGCATGGTGTTCCAGAAGCCGAACCCGTTTCCGAAATCGGTCTACGAGAACGTCGCGTACGGGCCTCGCATCCACGGGCTCGCGGAATCGCGCGCTGCGCTGGACGAGATCGTGATCCGCAGCCTCGAGCGTGCGGGCCTGTGGGGCGAGGTGAAGGATCGCCTGCACGATCCCGGCACGAGCCTCTCGGGCGGCCAGCAACAGCGCCTGTGCATCGCCCGTGCGATCGCGGTCAGCCCCGAGGTGATCCTGATGGACGAGCCCTGCTCGGCGCTCGATCCGATCGCGACGGCCCGCATCGAGGAGCTGATCGCCGAGCTGCGCGAGAGCTTCACGATCGCGATCGTCACGCACTCGATGCAGCAGGCAGCGCGCGTCTCGCAAAGCACGGCATTCTTTCATCTCGGCCGCGTGATCGAGTTCGGCGAGACGGCGCAGATCTTCACCGACCCTCGCGACACGAAGACGCGCGACTACATCACCGGCAGGTTTGGCTGATGGACGCTGAGAAGACGTGCAAGAAAATCTCTCGCGCTGGGGGAGCGCCTCGATGACGCGGCCTGTCGATCCCGCGCTGACCGTGCTGCGCGATCAGCTGTTACGGATGGGGAGCCTCGCCGAGGCGATCCTCGAGAAGTCGCTACAGAGCCTGTTTCAGCGCGATCTCGCACTCTCGAACGAAGTCAAGCTCGACGATCTCGAGCTGGACCGGCTGGACATCGCGATCGACGACCAGGTGCTGCGCATCCTCGCGACACAGGCGCCGGTCGCCGACGACCTGCGCAACGTGATTGCAGGCAAGATGATCGCGGCAGATCTCGAGCGCATCGGCGACCTCGCGCGCAACATCGCGAAGTCCGCCGAGCGGCTCGCGACGCGGCCGTCGATCGAGACGCCGCCCCGCCTGCGCACGCTCGCGGACGAGGCGCAGCGCATCCTGCGTCGCGCGTTGGACGCCTTCGCGCAGAGCGATCCTGCGCGCGCGGCGCTCGTGCTCGACGACGACGATCAGGTCGATGCCGACGAGGACGCGGTGATCCGCAATGCGATCGAAGAGATCGCGAGTCGTCCCGAATTTACCGCGCAGGAAGTCGACTTCATTCTGATCGCGAAGAATCTCGAACGGGTCGCCGATCACGCGACCAACATCGCCGAGGACGTGATCCTCGCGACCCAGGCGCGCAACGTGAAGCACGCGGCCAAGCTCGGGAAATAGCTACTTCCGAGAATCGCCACGCACTCGTTACAGCGCTGACGCGTCAGGCATCGATGCTCTCGGGCAAAAGAGAGAGGATCGAGATGGAAAGAGATCGAGAGGATCGCGTGCAGCGCGTCGGCGCCGGGTACAGCTTCGAGGCGCCCGGTATTTATCTTTGGGACGAGGATCGCAGCGCGGTCGAGCGCGCCGCCCAGGAGCTCCGCAGCGGCGTCGCGCGCCCGCGTCGAACGCAACGGATGCTGGTGATCCCGCAGCAGGAAGTCGCGCCGTCCCAGCGTTAGCAAGCGGGCGCTGACGCGCAGGTCGCGCCATCAGCGCGCGCCCTAGCGCGCGACTCACATCCCTGCGTAATCCGGCCCTTCTCCGCCTTCCGGCGGCGTCCAGGTGATCACCTGATACGGGTCCGCGATGTCGCACGTCTTGCAGTGGACGCAATTCTCGTGGTGGATGAAGAGCTTCTTCTTCCCGGGCCGCTCCGCGTCGTCGACCATCTCGTAGACCGCGGCCGGGCAGAAGTGCTGGCACGGGTTGCCGTACTCCTCGGCGCACACGTCGCGACACAAGTCGGTGTCGGCGACGACCAGATGGGAAGGTTGATCCACCTCGTGCGCAGTCCCTGAGAACTGCACGAGGTGCTCCTTCGAGAAGGTCAGCTTGCCGTCGAACTCGAACTTCTCCTTCTCGCGTTTGCTCGGCGGGAGCTCGGAGAGCTTCCGCATCTCTTTGTGACCCGCTTCGAACGCAATGTCGTCGACGAGGCCGCGCCCGCCCGAGAGGAACATGCGCACCGGCTCGTTGAGCATGAAGAACGGCAGACCGAGCGAGAACGCGCCGTGGAAGTTGCGCGCCTGGCGGTGCTCTTCGTACGCCCAGCTGTTGCGGTAGCGCTCGGTGTAGCCGCCGAGCGTCACGGTCGTGAAGTCGTCCGCTCCGATCGCGTCGGCGATCGTCTCGGCCGCCATCATGCCGCTCTTCATCGCCATGTGGACGCCGGCGAGCTTCTCCGCATTACAGAAGCCCGCGGCGTCGCCGACGATCAGCGCGCCGTCGCAATAGAGCTTCGGCATCGAGCTCATGCCGCCGATCGGGATCGTCTTTGCGCCGTAGCGCACGAGCTCCGCGCCCTCGAGCAGGTCGCGCATGAACGGGTGGGTCTTGAACTTCTGCGCCTCGAGGTGCGGGTCATGGAACGGATCGTGCGCATCGAGCGCGCACACCATGCCGTACGAGACGAGATTGTCCTGCATGTCGTAGAGCCACATGCCGCCGAAGTACTTGGGTAGGTTCAGCGGCAGCATGCCGTGGATCACGCGTCCCGGGCGGTGCTTGTCCGGCTTGACGCGCCAGATCTCCTTGATGCCCGTCTCGTAGACCTGCGGATTCACGCCGTCGAGCTCGAAGCGCTCGATCAGCTGCTTCGTGAGGCTGCCGCGCACGCCTTCGCCGAGCACGGTCACCTTCGCGCGAATGTCCATACCGGCCTGATAAGTGCCCTTCGGCTTGCCGTGCTTGTCGACGCCCATGTCGCCGAGCCGCACGCCGACGACTTTGCCGCCCTCGATCAGCAGCTTGTCGCCCGCGAAGCCGGCATAGATGTCGATGCCGAGCGCTTCGCATTTCGTCGCGAGCCACTTCGTCACTTTGTTCAGCGAGGCGACGTGATAGCCGCGCTTCTTGAACATCGGCAGGTTCATCGGCAACCGAATCGCAGCGTTGCCGACGAACACGTAGGTCATGTCCTTGTCGCAAATGTATTCGGTCGGGAAGCCCTGCTCGACGAAATCGGGCATCAGCTCGCGGATCGCCCTCGGGTTGACCACCGCGCCCGACAGCATGTGGTCGCCGACCTCGCGGCTCTTTTCGATCACGAGCACCGCCGGCTTCTCGAGGCCGCGCTGCTCGCAGGTCTTCACGAGGTGATAGGCGGAGGCGAGCGTCGCAGGGCCGCCCCCGACGTAGAGCACGTCGACTTCCATCACTTCGCGTTCGACCGGGGCGTTCATGCGCTCTCCATGCGGGCTCGTGCCGAGAAAATCGCGGCCACGATAGGAGAGGGGGAGGTCGGGTCAAGCAGGTTCCCGCTCGCCGCGAGGCGCTGCGCTGCGACGGAATCGCGAGCGCTTTCGCTGCGTTGACCCTGGAAACCCGCTTCCTTATGTTGCGCGCCCTTCGCGTCCGGCCGCGCGCGTGCGGGCACTTGGGGAGCTCTCGATGGCGACGATGATCACCGAGGAATGCATCAACTGCGGCGTCTGCGAGCCGGAGTGCCCGAACGAAGCGATCAGCGAGGGCGAGGAAACGTTTGTGATCGACCCGGCGCTCTGCACCGAGTGCGTCGGCTTCCACGAGACCGAGCAGTGCGCGGAGGTGTGCCCGGTCGATTGCTGCGTGCCCGACCCTAACAACGCCGAGGAGGAGGCGAAGCTGTTCGAGCGCGCGAAGGCGATCCATCCCGACAAGGCGGCAGGGCTCGCGCTCTCCGCCGAGACCTCGCGCTTCCGTAAGTAGGGCGAGACGCGCATGCGCGCCGAGTCGGCCATCGTCGACATCGCGCGCGATTTCCTCGCGGTGCACCGCGAGCTACGTCGGATCGCGGAGCGCGAAGCCGCGGGCGAGCTGCACTTCGACGATCTGCTCCGCTTCGTCGGCGACGACGAGCGCAGCGTGCTGTTCCGACTGAAGGAGCGCTGCCACGCGCTGTTCCGCGGCGACGGTGCGCTGGGCGAGCTCGCGATCGGGGCCAGCGCGCTGTTCGATCTCGCGGTGGGCTCGCTGTTCCACGAGGCGATGAAGCTGCGCGAGAACCTCTATCAGAGCGACGTGTACGCGCCGAAGGTCGCCGCGCTGCGCGAGTCGGGCGTCAGTGACGCGAGCGGGCTGCTCGCCGAGTTCGACAAGCTCGTCGCCGACGCGCGCAATCGGCTCGCCGAGTCCGTCGCCGAGTCGCGCGTGCTGCTCGCGCGCACGACCACACAGTTCCGCGTGTTGCTGCGAAGCCACGCCGCCAACGGCACGCTCGCGCGCTTCGTCGTGGAGAACGCCGCGCCGCTCGCAGACACATTCGCGTGCAGCGAGGACGAAGCGCTCGCCGACGTGCACGGCAGCGCGCGCGCCGCCTGGCGCGGCGCCGCGTGGTCCTACCTCCAAAGCGGATTCTTCGCCGAGGCCAGCCGTGCGCTCGCTGCCGCCGAGCGGCGCGGCGATTCGACGCGCGAGCTCGCGCGCCAACGCGCCTTCGCGCAGGGCATGAGCGCGTACCTCGCGGGCCGTTACGACTCGGCGATCGAGGAGCTCGGCACGTGGCTGGATGCGGCTCCGGCCGGCGAGGAGCTCGTGCTCGCACCGCTCGCAGCGTCGGCGATGGCGGGCGCGAAGAAGCTCGTCGCGCCGGACGCTGCGCTCGCGCAGCGCGCCGCTGCGCTTTCGGAGCGCCTGCGCACGCTCGGCGTCGCTCGCGTCTAGCTCGGCGCGCGCTCGCGTCTAGCTCGGCGCGCGCTCGGAGGCGCGCGCAGCGCCGCTTCGCGCTCGCAGCCAGAGTGCGCTTCCGGCCGCGACCATCGCTAGACCGATCCACTGCGCGGCCGAGAGGCCGAGCGCAACGTCCGGATTCACGCGCAGGATCTCGATCGCGAAACGCCCGATCCCGGCGAGCACGAGGTACTCGGCGAACAGGAAAGGGCTCGCCGCGCGTCGGCGCCATAACAACGAGCCGATCGCGACCAGCCATGCGACCTCGTAGAGCTGCGTCGGATGCACCGGGATCGTGGTTGGCGGGAGGCCTTCCGGAAATGCGATGCCGTACCAGGCATCGGTCGGGCGCCCGTAGTCATCGCCGACGAGAAAGCAGCCGATGCGGCCACAGGCTTGCCCGAACGGCGCCGCATTGGCGACGGCCGAGGCGACGGCGCTCGTCGCGATGCCGTGCAGCCGCGTCCCGATCGCCACGCCGAGCACGCCGGCGATGAAGCCTCCGAACCAGGTCATGCCACCACGGCTGAACAACGAACGCCAGAACTCGTCCGCGGCGCCGGCATCGGCCTGCAGCGCCATGTCGACGGCGTAATACAGCTTCGCCCCTACGATTCCGCAGATGACGGCATAGAGCAGAATCGTCGACGACAGCTCGCGCGGAAGACCTTGCTCGGCCAGTCGCCGCGCGACGATGCGCTCCGAGACCAGAAAGCCGACCGCGACCATCACCCCGAACGAGCTGATCGGAAAGCCGAACGGTTCCCACAGCACCGGGTACATCGCGCGGCAACCTACGGGAAGCGGGTCAGCTCGCCACGGGCAAAATCACGCGCAGAATCGCGCCGCCGGAGCGCGGGCATTCCACCCAGGCGCGGCCGCTCCAGCTCTCCGCGAGCTCGCGCACGATCGCGAGACCGAGCCCGCGATGACACGCGGCCGCGTCAGCGCGGCCGCTCGAGTGGCGCGCATCGAAGACGGCTTCGCGCTGCTCGGCGGCGATGCCGACCCCGTTGTCGCGCACGCTCAGCGTCGCGACGGCACCCCGCTTCGTGATCGCAACGACGATGCGCGGCTGCTTCGCCTCGCCCATGTGCGCGATCGCGTTTCCGACGAGGTTGGTCACGAGCCGGTAGAGATCGGCGTGAGCGACTGCGAGCGGCGGCGAATCAGCGGGCCCGAGCAGTCGGATCCGCCGGCGCTCGAGCTCGAGCTTCCGCTCGCCGCGAATCTGCTCGACCACCGAGATCAGATCGGAGAAACCGGAGAGCTGCTCGCCCAGCGCGCCGAGCAGGATCGCGTCGATGGTGGATGCGGAGCGCTCGATGCGGTCGATCAACGCCGCCGCGCGCCCAACCTCTCCTGCGGCGAGGTCTTCTCGCGCGAGCCTTGCGAAGCCGAGCACAGCCGCGAGCGGCGAGCGCAGGTCGTGGGCGAGCAAGGAGACCGCATCGCGCGTCGAATCGGCCGCGGCGCGAGGTTGGGACGAACGAACAGGCGGCTTCAGAGTGGCACCTCAGTCGCAGCAGCCCCGCAGAATGCCCGCGGGGCGACGCATCGTATCAGCGCACGAAATCGCGGGGAATCCCAAACACCTGCGCCGGGTGCTCGCATCTGAACGGTCCGGCAAGTCCCCGAAATGGGAAGAATTTCAGCTGCTTTCGCGCGGCATAGCCCGATAAGGTGGGGCGTCACACCGTTCGGACCGGCTGCCGCCCATTTCTATGGGTTAGGCACGAGGACGACTCCGGGAGGGTCAGCGTATGACCCGTTTCCAGGTATTCGCGCTCGCCGTGCTCTCGACCTTGTTTCTCAGTGGCCGTCCGCTTCGAATGCCGACGGCAACGCCGTCCGTGTCGGCGCCTCCGCCGACGCGGGTCACCGCGCGCATCGCGGAATTGAACCCGCACCTAACGCCCGGGCAGCTCGATCGCATCGAGGCGGCGGTCGATCGCTACTCCGCGAAGTACGGCCTCGACCCGGTGCTCGTCGCCGCGGTGATCGAGGTCGAAAGCTCTGGGCGCCCCTGGGCGCGGAGTCCGAAGGGCGCGCTCGGGTTGATGCAGGTGATGCCGTACATGATCCGCCCGATGGGAATGGCCGGAAACCCGTCGACCGTCGAAGCGAATGTCGAGGCGGGCTGCGCGATCCTCTCGAGCAACATCCGCCGCCTCGGCGAAGAGGACGGGATCTCGGCGTACTTTTGGGGCGGCAACATTCGCGGCCCGGGCTATCTGAATCGCGTGCAGGCTGCGCGCGAGCGCCTGCGGAGGGAGCTGCAGACGTGAGGCGGAGCGAGTGACGGCAAGCGCGCTGCGACGGAGCGAGGGGTCGTTTGCAGCGGCTGATGGTCTCACGCTTTTCCGTCGCTCGTGGCTTCCGGATGAGCCGCGTCGCACGCTGATGGTCGTCCACGGCTTCGGCGAGCACAGCGGCCGCTACGACGAGCTGGGCGCCTGGTTCGCTGCGCGAGGCTGCGCCGTGCATGCCTACGACCAGCGTGGCCACGGTCGTTCAGGCGGAACGCGCACCCACATCGATCGCTTCGATCAATTCCTCGATGACCTCGCCGCGTTTCAGGCGCTCGTTCGCGACGAGCACCCGGCCACGACGATCACGCTCGTCGCGCACAGCATGGGCGGACTGATCGGGCTCGCGTACCTGGCGGACCGGCGACCCGTGCTCGCCGCTGCGGTGATCTCGGGGCCGGCGCTTGCGCCGGATCGAGCGATCTCCAACACGAGAGCCGCGATCGCGCGCTTGCTGCGGCGTGTTGCGCCCAAGCTCGCGCTTGCGGCCGGCCTCGATCTGAACGGGCTCTCGCGCGACCCCGAAGTGATCCGGCGCTACGTCGCAGATCCGCTCGTCGTGCGGACGATGACGGCGTCGTTGGCGGCCGAGATGATCAGCGCAGCGGCGTCGTTGCGCGCGCGTGCCGCGCAGATCTCGACGCCGGTGCTGCTGATGCACGGCGCACAGGACTCACTCTGCCCGATCGCCGCAAGCGAAGAATTTGCCGCGCGCATCTCCGCGGCGGGCAGCGCGTTTCGGAGCTACCCGACGCTGCGGCACGAGATCTTCAATGAGCCCGAGCGAGAGAGCGTCTACGCGGACGCCTGGCGCTGGATCGAGGAGACGTCGGCATGAGCGCGAAGCTCACGCACTTGGATGAGCAGGGCCGCGCGCGAATGGTCGACGTCGGGGCCAAAGACGTCAGCGAGCGCGTCTGCACCGCGCGCGCAGAAGTGCGCATGGCGAGGGGCACGCTCGATGCGATCGTCACGGGCGCGACGCCGAAAGGCGACGTGTTCGCGACCGCGCGGCTGGCCGGGATCATGGCCGCCAAGCGCGCCGGCGAGTGGATCCCGCTGGCGCATCCGCTGCCGCTCGACGCGGTCGAGGTGCTGCTCGAGCCCGACGCCGAAGCCGAGTGTGTCCGCGTCGAAGCCACTGTACGGGCTCACTGGCGTACCGGCGTCGAGATGGAGGCGATGGTCGCCGTCAGCGCGGCGGGGCTCACGATCTACGACATGTGCAAGGCGCTCGATCGCGGGATGACGGTCACGTCGATCCGCCTCGTACGAAAATCGGGCGGAAAGAGTGGGGCGTGGATGCGGTCGGGCGAGCCGCCCGTCCGTGGCTGAGCGCCGCAACTCCACCTCGAGTTGCGCGTTGAATGCGTAAAGCGACTGTCAATTTCCAGGATTCGGGCGGCGAACGACGGCCGGATGCCTGGCGTAGCCCCGTGCGGGCGTTCATGTTTCGGGAACTCCAAGGGAGGCGCGGTGTCTGATCGCGCGTGGCATTCGTGACCCAACCGATCCTCGAACGCCCGGGCACGCTCGGCGCAGCGGGAACCGGTGAGGCGCCTGCGCTCGATCCCGACCTGCCGCTGGTCAATCGCTGGCGCGGCGGCGACCTGCACGCGTTCGGCGAGCTGGTCCGCCGCCATCAACGCAAGGTCTTCGGCCTGCTGACGCGCATGCTCGGCGACCGGGACGACGCCGAAGACGCCGCTCAGGAGACGTTCCTCAACCTGCATCGGCACGGCCATCGCTTCCGCAGCGAGTCGCGCTTCTCGACGTTCGTTTACCGCGTCGCGGTGAACGCCGCGCTCAATCGCCGCCGCAGCCAAGGCCGCCGGCGCTCGCATCTGGAAGAGTTCGCGCACGGCCAGGCGATGGGGCAGGCGCTGCCGTCGACGCCGCGCGAGCCGGAAGATGCGATCGGCGGCGGCGAAGTGCGCGCCCGAGTCCAGGCCTGCTTGCAGACGCTTCCGGAATCGTTGCGCGCGCCGGTCGTGCTCTACGACATCGAGGGTCTCAGCTACGGCGAGATCGCGCAGATCCTGCAAGTCGCCGAGGGCACCGTGAAGTCGCGCATTCATCGCGCGCGCCATGCGCTGCGCAAAGAGCTCGCGGAGCTCGCGCGCGAAGTCGGAGCCTCGTCGTGATTCACGCGTGGCTGCGGCGCCAGCTCTCGGCGCACCTCGACGGTGGGCTGCACGGGCGCGCCCGCCAGCGCATCGAGGCGCACCTCGCGCGCTGCGAGGCCTGTCGCAGCGAGCTGGCCGAGCTGCGCGGTACGGTCGCGTTGTTACGGTCGCTCGGGCCGGTCGAGCCGCCCGAGTTCTTTGCGACGCGCGTGGTCGCGCGGGTCGAATCGGGCGAGGCGGCGCCAACTCTGCGCGATCGCCTGCACGACGCCGTAGCCGCGGTGCTCTCGAGCAGCTGGGCGCCGGCGGTCGGCGCGAGCGCACTGCTGGTCGTCACCGCGTTCGCGCTGCGCGTGCAGGTGAACATCACGCTGCCGGGCGACGCCCAGGCCGGGCCGCCGCCCATCGCGAGCGCCGACGAGCCGCAGCTCCCGCTCACGCGAGAGATTCGGCTCGTCAACACGCCCGTCAGCAGCAGTCGGCGCTTCGACCCGATCGTGCTCGATGAGGCCTCCGGGGCGCAGCGCGCCTGCGCCGCGAGGCCGCACGACGTCGAGTGCCAAGCGTACTGCCGCAAGCTCGTCGACCTCGCACTCGCGAATCCCCCGAGCTTCGTGCGCGTCGTCGAAGGCGTGCCGTTGGAGTCCCAGGACCGGCTGATCAGCGCGGTGTCGCAAGAAGCGCTGCGCGCCGGCCACGCCGAGCGCGTCATCTATCAGCTGCGCAGCGTCGCCGATCCACGCGCCGTCGGCATCGTCGTGCATTTTCAGCGCACGATCGCGTCTCGCGAGTGACCGCTTTCCGGCGGCTCGAATGCGCCGGTGATAGGGTCGCTCGATGTTCCGACGGGCTCTCCGCCGCGCTGCGCCCATCGCGCCCGGGGTGCTGCTCGTTTGCGCTGCCGCGCTCGCGCAGGAGCAGCGCGTCGAGCTGATCCCAGCGCGCGCGCCGCCGTGGCGCGCATCGCGCTTCTTCGAGTCGCTTCGCGACGACGCGCATGCACCGCGCGCGCTGCTGATCGAAACGCGGCCTGCAGGCGCCCAGCTCGAGCTGGCCTACCTGCGCGATGGCGTCGAGCTGCGCCGCGCGTCGGGCGCCGCACCGCTCGCCGTCGATCTGCCAAGCACGCTGCGCACCGGGGACGCAGACCGCATCGCGATCCGTGCAGCGCTCGCAGGGCATGTTGCGCGCGAGCTCTCGCTGCCCGCGCCGAGTGCGCCGCCGAAGCTCGAGATCGCCCTCACCCGCGAGCCCGCAAGGCTGCTGACACTCACGCTGCTCGAGCTCGCCGATCACGCGCGTCTCGAGCTGCGCGCGAGCCGCGAGCTCGTGTTCCGTTTCGCGCGGAGCGAGCGCGGCTGGCGCCTCGTGCTCTCCGACGCGACGGCGAGCGGCAGCGTCGCGGAGAGCGCAGCGGAGCTGCGCGGCGCGACGATCTCGCGAGCCACGCTGCGACCGGCTGGAGCCGATCTGATGCTCGAGTTCGCGCGCGAGGGCGGCGCCGACGAGCGCGAGATCCGTCTCTCGCAGCGGGAGCTGCCGATGCGCGACGAGACGCTGCTCGCGATCGAGTGGATTCCGCGCGATGGGGGACGCGCTGCAAGTGCTTCGGCAGCGCGTGCGCTCGCGAGGCTGGCGCGCAGCGATCTCTCTGGGTGCGCGCAGGCGTTCGAGCGCTCGCTGCGCGCGGCGCTCGGAGCAGAGCAGCTCGCGCGCTCGCTCTCGCAACGTGGCGATTTCCGGGAGGAGGCCGGCGTGCTCGCGATCGAGCGCCTGGCGGCGCTCGCGCCCGACGGAAGGTTGCAGCTCGCGGACGGCGCCCGGATTCCGCTCGCGTCCGCCGCCGAACGCGAGCGCGTGCTGGCGCAGCCCGAGCGCGTGCATGGGCTCCTGCTCGCGCTACGCGCGCTCGCGAGCGGGCTCGCGCCGTCCGGCACGGAATTGCGTGGTCTGCATGCTTGGCTCGCTCCCGAGCGTCCGCTCGGAGAATTCACGCAAGCGATCGAACAGGCGGCTGGCGCAGAAGCCGATTGCCGCGCGCGGCCCTAACAGCTTCCGCACGGCTGAGAGTTCCAAGCTGCGCTCGTCTCACACCGCGGTCCCGCGGATGGGTTGCGATGACCGACCCCGACGACCGGCCGGATCGGCCGCGCGAGCGCCTGCTCGCTCACGGCGCCGCGCCGCTCTCCGACGCAGAGCTGCTGGCGCTGCTCTTGCGAACCGGAGCTCGCGGCCATTCGGCGGCGAGCCTCGCGCGCGAGCTGCTCGCGCTCTTTGGCCTCAGCGGGCTCGCTCAGGCCTCGCCGAGCGAGCTCGCACGCATTGCGGGCATCGGGCCTGCGAAGGCGGCCGGAGTGCTGGCTGCACTCGAGCTCGGGCGCCGGCTCGCCGCGAAACCGCTGCGCCGCGGAGAGCGATTAGGATCGCCGGAAGACGTACACCGCCATTTTCACGCTCGCCTGCGCGACGCGCCGACCGAGCAGTTCCACATCGTGCTGCTCGACAGCCGGCATCGCGTGATGCGCAGCGTGCTCACTTCTCAGGGCACGCTGACGGCGAGCCTCGTCCATCCGCGCGAAGTGTTCCGGCCAGCGCTGCGGGAATCGGCGGCCGCGGTCGTGCTCGTTCACAATCACCCGAGCGGCGATCCTGCCCCGAGCCGGGAAGACCGCGAGATCACGCGACGGCTCGCGCGGGCGGGCACGCTGCTCGGCGTTCCTGTGCTGGATCACGTGATCGTCGCGGATCGCGGCTATGCGAGCCTGCGCGAGCAGGGCGAGCTGCCGCCGATCGGAGACACGGACGCGGAGCCGTAAAGCTGTCCCCGACGTGCGCCGAGAAGCTGCGCGATGTCCCGCCACATCGTTCCCGACGCCGATCGACGCCGCTCGCGCCGCACGCGTGCGAAGATCCAAGTCTGTTACGAGAGCGTCGACGAGCTGTTCACCGAGTTCACGCGCGACATCAACGAGGGCGGCGTGTTCATTGCGAGCGATCGGCCGCTCGATCTCGACGAGCCGGTGGAGCTCGCGATCGAGCTGCCGGGCAGCAGCGACTCGATTCGCGTGACCGGACGCGTCGTGCGCGTGCAGACGAAGGAAGAGGGCGCACCCGGAATGGCAGTCGAGTTCGATGCGCTGAGCGCGCCCGCGCGCGCCGCGATCGATCGCCTCGTGCGCAGCCTACGCCGCGGCAGCTGAGCGCTCTGCGCGCGTTCCCTGAGCCACCTGGCGCGCGCTTCGCGCCGCCTAAGCGCGCGCTTCGCGCCGCCTAAGCCGAAGCACGCGCTAGAACGGAATCTCGTCGTCCGGAGGCGGGCCGCCCTCGAAGCCGCCGCCCGTCGGTGCCCCGGCGGCTACGCCGCCCGCTTGCCCGCCACGCGCGCCAGGGCCGCTGCCGATGAACTGCACGGTCTGCGCGACGATCTCGGTAGTGCGCTGCTTCTGCCCTTCCTTGTTCTCCCACTCGCGCGTCTGCAGGCGGCCCTCGATGTAGACGGTGCGGCCCTTCGCGAGGTACTGAGTGCACAGCTCCGCGGTGCGTCCCCAAGCGACGATGCGGTGCCACTCCGTTTTCTCTTCGCGCCCGCTCCCGTCCTTCTTGGTCCATGACTCGTTGGTGGCGATGGTGAAGTTCGCGACCGGTTGGCCGCCCTGCGTGTATCGCAGCTCGGGGTCGCGGCCGAGGTTGCCGACGAGGATCACCTTGTTGACGCTTGCCATGTTGCTTTGCTCCGACGGAACCGTTGGGTGATGGCGGCATCTTGGGTGGTCGCGCTTGGGGCGTCAAGCACCGCGCTACGTTGCTCGAAACGTTCCATGGTCTACGCCGTTCGCTTCTGTTTGATTGCGCTCTACACCGTGCTCTGGGGAGCGTTCGCGACCGTCGCCGCACCGTTCAGCGGCGAAGCCATCGTCTGGGTCGCGCGCAATTGGATCCGCTGGATCTTCTGGACGTGCGGCGTGCGCGTGGAAGTGCGTGGACTCGAGCACGTGCACGCGACGAAGGCCGCGATCTACATGTCGAATCACCAGAGCGTGCTCGACATCGGCGCGATCGTGGAGACGCTCCCGGTTTCCTGGCGCTTCGTCGCGAAGAAGGAGCTCACCTACATCCCGTTCTTCGGCTGGGCGCTCGGGCTCTCAGATCAAGTGGTGATCGATCGCGGCAACCGGCGGCGTTCGGTCGAAAGCCTGCGCCGCGCTGCCGAGCGCGTTCGCGGCGGGGTGAACGTGATCATCTTCCCGGAAGGAACCCGCAGCCCGGACGGCTGGCTGCAGCCCTTCAAAAGCGGCGGCTTTCACCTCGCGCTCGACGCGCAGGTGCCCGTCATCCCGGTGACCGTCTCGGGCAGCTCTCAGCTCACGCCGAAACGCTCGCTTCAGGTGCGCTCAGGGACGATCAAGGTGGTATATGGCGCGCCGATCCCGACCACCGGCCTGACCACGCGAGATCGAGATTTGCTGAAGGAGCGCGTCGCGGCGGCGATTCGAGCCGGCTACGACCTGGATTTGCAGCCGAGAACGCTGGGCGAGAGCAGAATGGCGAGCGCTCGTTGACGCTCGCGCGCGCCGCTGGGTAGGCTGCGCAAGTTGCCCATCGCGGGGGTGAGGGGCGCAATGGCCAAGGCTGCGGCCGGACGCAAGGCGCGCGTGCGCGCGCGATTTTCGAGCGCGTTGCTCGGCGGCGGCTTCGCGCGCGAAGCCGGCGGCGTCCTGCTCGCGGGCCTGGTCGCGCTCGCGGCGCTCGGTCTCTGGAGCTTCGACCCGCGGGACACGGTGCTGGGATGGACCGCAGTGCAGAACTCGGGAGGCGTTGCCGGCGCCACGCTCGGCGGTCTGCTGATGCGTTTCGCAGGCGTCGCTTCGTGGGGAGTCGTCGCGGGAGCCGGAGCGGTCGCCGCGCAGCTGCTCACCGGCGGAAGGCTCGTCGTGCCGCCCTTCGTCTGGATCGCGGCGGGCGTTTCCTCCGCGGCGGTCTCCGCGCTGGCGGCGCTGCTGCCCGAGCTCGCAGCGGATTCATTCTCGGGCCTGAGCGGCGGCTGGCTGGGCGGCTCGCTCGCGGGTCTGCAGTCGGCGCTGCTCAGCGCCTACGGCGCCTTCGTGCTGAACGCGCTGCTGCTCGCCGTCGGCATCGCCGGGTTCTTCGGCGTACCGGCGAGCGAGTCGCTTGCCTCGCTCGCGCGGGGCGGAGTTGCGGCGTCCCAGGTGGCAGGGAGGAGCGCCGTCGCTTTCGGGCGCTTCTCGCACGACGCCGCGCTCGCGGGCTTCGCGGCAGCGCAGCGCGGCTTCATTCAGCTCCAGGTATGGCGTGAGCGGCGAGCGCGCCGCGAGCGCGTTGCGGAATCGCGCGAGCAGCTGTCGCCGCACACGACGACGCAACCCGAACAGGTCGCACTGATCGCTGGCGAAGCGCCGACAGAAGCGGCCGCACCGCACGCGCCGCGCCAGCGCTCCGCGGCCGCACCCGCGATCGTGGATCACACACGGGAGCGCCGGCGAGAACCCGAGCAGGAAACCTTCACGTTCTCGGAGCCGACCTCGCTCGGGCCGTACGAGACGCCCGATGTCGCCGAGATCTTTCAGCTGCCGCCGGAGAACGCGCGCCGTTACGACCGCGAGAGCTTGATCATGAACTCGCGGATCCTCGAGAAGAAGCTCGCGGATTTCGGCGTGATGGGTCGCGTGGTCACGGTGCATCCCGGACCGGTGATCACGATGTACGAGTTCGAGCCGGCCCCGGGCGTGAAGGTCAACCGCATCACGAATCTCTCGGACGACCTCGCGCTCGCGCTGCGCGCGCTCTCGATTCGCATCATCGCGCCAATTCCGGGCAAGTCGGTGGTCGGGATCGAGGTGCCGAACGCCGAGCGCGAGACGGTCTACATCCGCGACCTGCTGGAGGCGCGCTCGTTTCGCCAGAACGCGAGCCGCATGACGCTCGCACTCGGCAAGGACATCTTCGGCAACCCGGTCGAGGCCGATCTCTCCGCGATGCCGCACTTGTTAGTGGCCGGTGCGACCGGCACCGGCAAGAGCGTGTTCCTCAATTCGCTGCTCTGCTCGATCCTGGTGCGCGCGACACCCGACGAGGTGAAGCTGCTGCTGGTGGATCCGAAGCTGCTCGAGCTCTCGATCTACGAGAAGATCCCGCACCTGATCGCCGACGTCGTGACGAATCCCAAGCGCGCGTCGGCCGCGCTGCAGGGCGTCGTGCTGAAGATGGAGGAGCGCTACCAGCAGATGGCGG
>Ga0187894_10002494_pt1 | contig 21915 bp, 22 predicted proteins | sample GBC1701081metaG_FD_136650 | JGI IMG/M metagenome (GOLD analysis project Ga0187894, IMG submission 136650) | White microbial mat communities from a lava cave in the Kipuka Kanohina Cave System on the Island of Hawaii, USA - GBC170108-1 metaG ... | reverse complement strand
GGTCGTCGTCGGATGGAAGACCGCGAGCAGGTAGGGCGCGTTCGGGTCGATGCGCGCGCCCGCGCCGCTGCGGTTGAAGATCTCGCCGTCGAGCCTGCGATCGAGCGTGCGCGCGATGTCGCTCGACGGGCAGCCGACGCCGAGGATGGTCTCGCGCCGCTCGCCCATCAGCAGGAGATTCTCGGCGGCCGCCGCGGTCGCGGGGAAGTGGAAGTGCGCGAGCTTCGCAATCGCGTGGCGCGTGCTCTCGTCGATCGATCCGCTGATCTCGCCGCCCTGCAGGTGCACGATCGTCAAGTTCATGAAGGCGGCCGCGATCGCCGCCGAGAGCGCTTCGAAGCGGTCGCCGATGATCAGCACGAAGTCCGGCCGCAGGCGCTGGAGCTCGCCGGCGAACTCGATCACGCCGAGGCCGATCGACTTCGCCATCGTCGCGGGCGTCGAGCCCTCGACCTCCATGAAGATCTCGGAGTCGACGCGGAAGCCGTCGGCGCGCACCTGGCGAACGGGGCGGTCGAAGCGCTCGAGCAGCATGCTGCCGGCCGCGGCGACGAGCAGCTCGAGCTCGGGGCGTTCGCGAATCGCCTGCATCACGGGCTTCAGCCGGCCGTAATTGGCGCGGTCGACGAGCACGACCGCGACGCGGCGGCGGCGGCGATGCTCAGACAAGATCGTTCACCGAGAGCTGCTGGTGAGCGCGCACCGCGCGTGCGAGGCGCCGCGCGAGCAGCGACTCGAGCTCGGCCGCCGGAATGCCGGTGCCGGGCTTGCGCAGCGCGAGATCTTCCTCGGCCAGCACGCTGCCGGCTTCGAGATCGCGCGCCGCGACGATGCTCTTGCCGAACAGCACGCGCAGCTCGCGGAGCTCGGCCGCGGCCGCGTCCTTGTCGACGGGATGCGCGAGCGCGCCCTCGACGAAGCGAATGCCGTCGACGAGCTGCCGCAGCTCCGCCGTCGTCAGCGACGAGCTCGTGTCGGGTCCGAAGCACTCGCGCGAGAACGTGAGGTGGACCTCGAGCAGGCTTGCGCCGAGCGTCACCGCCGCGATCCCGGCGAAGATCGTCGCCGAATGATCGGAGAGGCCGACCGGGCAGGCGTAGCGCTCGGCGAGCTCGCGAAGCAGATTGAGGCCGAGCTTTTCGGGCGGGCACGGGTAGGCGCTGGTCGCCTGAAAAATTGCGAGCGGCGCCCGCCAGCGCCGGATCTCGGTGACCGCGCGATCGATGTCGCTCCACGGCGACATGCCTGTCGAGAGCAGCACGGGCTTGCCCGTGCGCGCCATCACTCGCAGCAGGGGCAACGTCGTGGATTCGCCCGACGCGACCTTCCAAGCGGGCACGCCGAGCTTCTCGAGCAGATCGATCGCGGCGGGAGAGAAGGCCGACGACAGAAAGATCAGACCCTGCTCGGCGGCGTGACGCGCGAGCCCCTCCCAGGCGGCCGCGGAGAACTCCATCCGCTTCCAGTAATCGAAGCGCGTCTCGTCCTGCGGGCTGAAGCGAACGCGCCACGGCTCGCTCGGGGACGATTCCTCGCTCGCGATGTGGGTCTGGAACTTGATCGCGTCGGCGCCCGCGCGCGCCGCGGCGTCGATGTACGCGTGGCACGCGCCGAGGCTGCCGTCGTGCGCCTGCGCGACCTCCGCGATCACGAGGCAGGGGGAACCCGGGCCGACGGTACGGGCGCCGATTTGGATCGGCTCGATGCTCTGGCTGCGCATCCTCGTTCCCTCCGCTTACGAGCTTCGAGTCCCCTGGCCGAAGGCGCGTTCTCAGCGAGCGATGCGAAAAACGTGCTCCGCGACGAGCTCCGCGCGAACGCCCTCGAAGCGACCCAGCGCCCGCCTCAGGCGCTCGATGCGACTGCGCACGTCCTCGAGGGTCAGCCCGGGAAAGCGATGGTTCTGATACGCCGGGTTGTGCGTGTGCTGTGCGCTTCTCGCCTTCACGTGCTGCTTCCACAGCGCTCGCCCTCGCACCACCGCGCGCGCAGCCAGCCCCTGCACGCGCGCAGCGGCGGTGCGCGGCGGCAGCTCGATTTGTTCGAGGATCGCGACGATGCGATCGGCGGCGAGCGGTCCCGTGAGGCCGGCGAGGTGGTGCTCGAGCAACTGGGCAGCGCCCGCTACCGGCTCCCAGCCTCGCGGGCCGGCGTCGAGCGCGCGCTTCAGCAGGTCGAACAGCGCCGTGAGATCGCGCGCCTCGTGACTCAGGCCGTCGGGGAGATGCGCTTCGTAGCGCTCGCTCTTCACCGGCGCGTAGGTGATCAGCGGGATGCCGATCACCGCGCCTTCGACGGCGGTGGTGCAGCCGTTGTGGATCAAGGCGTCGGCCGCGAGCAGCCAAGGCACGACGTTCCCTTCGTGGACGACCCGGACGTTGGCGAGACCCTCCGCGGCGACGCGCCACGGCTCGTGGCGCTCGCTCGGGTGCGGGCGAACCACGAACGTGACGTCCGGAAACTGCGCGCTGAGCGGCGGGAGCATGCGCTGGAACTCGTCGAACAATGCGCTGCGATGGCGCGCGTAGCCGAGCGCGAATTCCTCGCTGGCTCCATGGGCGGCGGCGCCCAGCCGCGGCGCGGCGCCGTCGGAGAGCGGCTGGCGCACGATGTTGAAGCTGTCGAAGAAGCCGTTGACCATCGCGAAGCTGGAGTTCACGAGGACGAAGCGGCCGTGGCGTCGCTGGATCCGCGCCACGTCCTCCGCGAAGAACGCGCGCAGCTCCGGTCGAAGCAGGTCGATGCGCGGGCTTCCCGTCCGATGCAGCGGCGCACCCGCATAGGCGGGATACGTGCTGAGCAGCTCGGCGCTGTCTTCGCCCCACGCGAACAATGCCGACGCGAGCGGCAGCGTCTTCGGCGACAAGCGCGCGGCGTGGTAATGCGCGCGGGAGTAGTAGGCGAGGCACTCCTCGTCCTGCACGACGATCGCCGATCCGAGCCTGCGCAGCAGTCGGAACATCAGCGCGCTCTTCGAGGTCATGCTCTTCGAGAAGTAGATGCCCGGAGCGAATTGGCCCGCCATGAAGTCGACGCGGGTTCGCGAGCCGACGATGCACGCGAAGCCGCGTTCGGCCGCGGCGCAGGCGAGCAGCAGCTTCGCGTCGAACTCGCGCACGAGATTCTCGACGGCGAGGACGAGGGGCGGGCTAGTCGTCAATGCAGACTCCGAGCGCTCGGTATTCGCAAGACGCGTGCCGCGGTCGGCGGCAGCTTCCTCTCCGCCCCCGGAGTCCCGCGAGGCTCGATCTAACGTGCTTCGGTGGCGCAAATCGCACGGCTGCGAGGCAAAGCGCGCCGGACGGGGCAAAATGGGTGGGCGCGAGGCCCGCGGGCCAGCAACCCCGAACGACCGCCCTCGCTTGCGTCTGCTGCTTTCGGCGCGGTCGATCCGTCACAGCCCGTACTTTTTGAGCTTCGTCCACAGCGTGCGCTCGCCGATGCCCAGCCGCCGCGCGGCCTCGACCTTGTTGTCGTTCGCCGCGGCGAGCGCGCGCAGAATCGTGCGGCGTTCGACCTCGGAGACCGCCGCATCGAGGTCGAGCGACGCTGCTGCGTCGTCCTCGCGCGACAGCGCGGCGCGCGGCAACAGATCGCGCGCGAGCGGCTCGCTCAGCTCGTCGCCGCTCGCGAGCACGACGGCGCGCTCCATCGCGTTGCGCAGCTCGCGCACGTTGCCGGGCCAGCGATAGGCGCACAGCACGTCGCGCGCGCCGGTCGAAAGCGCGAGCGGGCGCCTGCCGAGCTCGCGACCGAACTCGGCGAGGAAGCTCGTCGCGAGCGCGGGCAAGTCGCTCGCGCGTTCCCGCAGCGGCGGGAGCTCGATGCGCAGCACGTTCAGGCGGTAGTAGAGATCCTCGCGGAAGCCCCCGCTCGCGATCGCGGCCTCGAGCTCGCGGTTCGTCGACGAGACGATCCGTACGTCGACGCGCACCCGCCGATTGCCGCCGACCGGCTCGATCACGCCCTCCTGGAGCGCCCGTAACAGCTTCGCCTGCAGGCGCAGATCCATGTCGCCGACCTCGTCGAGGAACAGCGTCCCGCCGTCGGCGGCGGCGAACTTGCCCTCGCGGTCGGCGTTCGCGCCGGTGAACGCGCCGCGCACGTGGCCGAACAGCTCGCTCTCGAGCAAGTCGCCCGGGATCGCGGCGCAGTTGATCGGCACGAACAGCTTGTCCGCGCGCGGGCTGCGCCGGTGCAGCGCGCGCGCGACGAGCTCCTTCCCGGTGCCGGTCTCGCCGGTGATCAGCACCGCGGCCTTCGCGGGCGCGAGCTTCTCGATCAGATCGAACACGCGCTGCATCGGCGGCGAGCCGCCGAGCAGGTCTTCGAAGCGCGGCGCGCGCTCGGCTTGCTCGCGCAGGAAGCGATGCTCGCTGCGCGTGCGCGCCTGGTCGAGCGAGCGCTGGATCAAGAGCTCGAGCGCGTCGACGTCGAACGGCTTCGCGAGAAAGTCGACCGCGCCGAGCTTCATCGCCTCGACCGCGGACGCCACGGTTCCGTAGGCGGTCAGCACGATCACCGGCACGTTCGCGTCGAGCGCGCGCAGCCGACGCATGAAGCCGATGCCGTCGAGCCCCGGCATGCGCAAATCGGTGAGCACGAGCACCGCGGACTCCTCCGCGAGCGAGGCGAGCGCGCTCTCGGCGTCCTCGAACGCGGCCGACGCGAGCCCGAGGCGCTCGATCAGAATCTGGAGGATGCGCCGCGTGCGGCGGTCGTCGTCGACGATCGCGACGCGCTTCATCGCGTGGCCTCCGCGAGCGGCAGCTCGACGCACACGCGCGTGCCCGCGCCGGGCGCCGATTCGAGCGAGATGCGGCCGCGGTGCTCGTGGACGACGCGCTTCACGAACGTGAGGCCGAGCCCGACCCCGCCGCTGCGGCCGGTCACGAACGGTTGGAAGATGCGCGCGCGCAGCGCGTCCGGAATGCCGGGGCCGTCGTCGCGCACTTCGAAGCCGCCGTGGCCGGCGTGCGCGGGCAGCAGCGCGATCTCGACCGTGCCGCCCTCGCCGAGCGCCTGGACCGCGTTGATCAGCAGGTTCACGGCGACCTGATGGATCAGCTCGGGCTCGCGGGCGACGAGCGGCTCGCCCGGCGCGGCGCTCGCGCACACGACGCGCACGTTCTTCGCGCGCGCGGCATGACGCGCGAACTCGGCCGCGCGCGCGAGCAGCGGAGAGAGCGTTCCCGCCTCGAGCCGCAGCGCGCGCTCGGGCTTCAGCGTGAGCAGGTCGTCCACGACGCCGCCGAGCCGCACGACCTCGTCGCGCACCATTTCGGTGATCTCGCGCAGCTCGGAGTTCGCCTCGGCCGGCAGCGAGCGCTCGAGAATCTGCGCCGAGCTCTTCAGCACGCCGAGCGAGGTGCGAATCTCGTGCGCGACGCCGGCCGCGAGCTCGCCGACGAATGCGAACTTCTCGGCCTCGACGAGATCGTGCTGCGCGCGCGCGAGCTCGGCCGACATGCGGTTGAACGCGCCGGCCAGCGCGCCGAGCTCGTCGTCGCTGCGCACGGGCACGCTGCGTGCGCCGCCGCGCGCGAGGCCGCGGATCGCGGTGGTGAGCTCGGAGAGCGGCCGCACCACGCGGCGCGACGCGACCGCGGCCGCCGCGAGCGCGAGCGCGAGCGCGACGCCGAGCGTCAAGGTCATGCGGCGCTGGAGATTCGTCACCGGCGCGAGCGCGGTCTCGCGCCGCTCGATCACGAGCACGCGCCACGGCGGCGCGCCCGGCGTGAGCGCTGCACGGCCGATGATCAGATCCGTCGACGACTGCGCGATCCAGTCCGGAAACGCCAGCGTATGCTGCGCCGCCGACCGCGCGCCGCGCGTGATCAGGCCTTGCTCGCCCAGCAGGACGCGGCCGAGCAGCGCTCCGTCCGCCGTCGTCAGCAGCACGCGCGCGGTCGCGCCCTGGCGCGCGAGGTCGCGCTCGACCGCGCGCGTCACGCTCGTCAGCTCCGCCCAGTCGTAGAGGCCGTAGAGCCTGCCGAGCCGCCGCTGCGGGTCGTCCGGATCGGGGATCGCTGCCGACATCCCGATCCGCAGCGCGCCGCTCGCGACGAACGGCTCGCTGACGCCGCTGAGTTGCGCGAGCGCCGTCCACGCGGGCGCGCGCTCCGCGATCGCGGCTGGGTCGCTGGCCGCGACCGTGTGACCGGCATCGTCCACGAGGAAGTAGTCCGGCGCGTGGGCGCGCCGCGCGCGCAGGGCCTCGAGCGCGCTGGCGACTCGCTTGTCGACGTCGCCGACTCGCACGTCCCGCATCAGATCCTGCCGCGCGAAGCTCTCGAGCGTCTGGCGCTCTCCGCGCAGCGCGGCGGAGAGCTGGTCGGCCGTGTGGCCGGCCTCGCGCGCGAGCGCACGGCCGACCTGCGCCTCGAGCGCGGCGCTCGCATTCCGTGTCGCCAGCGCGCCGAGCAGCGCGCCCGGCACCGCCACGAGCGCGAACGCGAACACGAGAAGCTTGTTACGGAGCGAGAGACGCGATACGGATAGGTCGGGGACGTTCGAAACCAACGACGGCTCGGAGGCCGCGTGAGGCGAGTTCGTGGCGCGGGAATCCGCGGGCGGTTCGGCTCCGCCCGCCGCCGGTCCGCTGCGTGCGGCGGAGCGCTCCTTGCACTCAGTCATGCCCGAACTCACATCCGCTGCGGCGCACGCTAGCACCGTGCGACCCCGGCTCTCCGCGCTGCGCCGCGGCCTCGCCGGCGCGCTCGCGGTTTGCGCGGTGGCCGGGAGCGCGCTCGCACAGGCCGCCGAGCCGCAGGCGCCTGCGGCCCCCACGCCCCAGAACGCGGCCGGCACGAACGGCGCGCACACGCCGTACTCGTTCGTGCCGCTCGCCTACACGCCCGCGCGCGGCGTCAGCTTCGGGAACAGCGGCCTCACGATCGGCGGCTTCTCGACTCTCGAGATCGAGCGCGAGAACGACGCCCCCGCCGACGTGGCGCTCGACAGCCTGAACTTTCTCGTGCTCTACGAGCCGGTCGATTCGCTGCGCTTCTTCGGCGAGCTCGAGATCGGCGATCTGCTCGACTGGCGCTCCAACTCCGACGACGTGCACTCGGACCCCAATGCGTTCTTCGAGCGCCTCTATGCGGAGTACAGCGCGAGCGACGCGCTGACGCTGCGCTTCGGCAAGTTCCAGACGCCGGTCGGGCGCTGGAACCTCGCGCCGGCCGAGCCGTTCACGTGGACGGCGACCGCGCCGGCGCTCGTCGAGGAGGGCTTCGACGAGCAACAGACGGGCGTCGCGCTGCACGGCTCGTTCTATCCCGAGAAGCGCGTCGTCAGTTATTGGCTGTACGGGCAGGTGATCGACGCGTTCGACGGGGAGAGCGACGACGACCCGATCGATCGCAGCGCAGGTGGGCGCCTCGAGTACGGCGATGTGCGCGGCACGTGGTCGTTCGGCGCGTCGCTGCTCGGCTCGAGGAAGGACGGCGGCTGGACGACGACCGGCGGGCTCGACGCGAAGCTGCGCATCGGCCCGCGGCTCGAGCTCTCGAGCGAGGCGCTGGTGTCCGGCGGCGACATCCCGGGCCGCGATTATTGGGGCGCGTTCGTCGAGGCGGCCTACCCGCTCGACCAGCTCTCGCCGCGGCTCGCGAAGCTCTACGCCGTCGGTCGGGTGGAGCATTTCGACCTCGCCGGGGCGCCGGCCGTGGAGCTCGTCGACTTCGGGCTCACCTGGCTGCCGAAGGAGTGGCTCAACCTCAAGGTGGGATACCGCGCGGCCATCCACGACCGCGCGGATTTGCGCGACGAGCTCAAGCTCTCGTTGTCGGTGCTGTACTGATGCGCGCGTCGGCGATGGCGCTGGGAGTGGCGCTCGCCTGCGCGCCGCTCGTCTCGGCGCCGCTCGCGGCGGAAGACCTCGTCGTGATCGTGCACCCCGACCGCGCGCATGAGCGTCTCGACGCCGACGACGTCGCGCAGATCTACCTGAAGCAGCGCCTGCGTTGGCGCGATGGCAAGACGATCGTGCCGGTCAATCGCGAGCCCGAGAGCGACACGCGCGCCGCGTTCGCGCGCGCCGTGCTCGAGCTCTCGCCGCAGCAGCTCAGCGTGCATTGGAATCGCCAGTACTTCCTCGGCGTGCGTCCGCCCGCGACCTTGGCGTCCGACGAAGCGGTGAAACGCTTCGTCGCGCGCGAAAAGCGCGCGATCGGATACGTCCGCGCGAGCGCGATCGACGCCAGCGTGCGCGTCGCGCTGCGTCTCCCCGAGCGCCCATCCCGTTCTCCTCGCGAGTAACGAGCCACAGGGAGCAAGGCACGTACCGGCGGGGCGAGCCCCAGCAGCGAGAGCGCTCGAGACTTGCTGCCGGTTCCGGCAGGCGACCGCCGATTTCGGCAGACCGTCGTTCGCAGCCGGCGCGCCCGAGTCGCCGCCGTGCGGCACTCGCCTTGCAGTCCATCACCCGAGGATGCGACCGCGCGCGGTGAGCGCGCGCGCAACGTGACGCTCGCGACGCAGGCGTGTTGTCCCCAGCCTGCGCCGCGCGTCCGCCGCCTGCGTGGCCCCGTGCTGCGCAGGCGGCGCTGTTCGTCGCGGGCTATCTCAGCAGCTCCACCGGAGCGGGCATCAGGTTCCACGTCAGGACCGAATTCGGCGATGGATTCGTGTAGATCGTTTCGCGCACCGCCTTGCCGGCGACCCACACGTAGCGGTTCAGCTGCTTCGCGGAATCGTTCGCGGCGTAGAGCTCGTCGATGCCGTCGCCATCGAGGTCGGCGAGCAGCGCGGCGTGCTCGAAGCCCTTCGACTGGGTGTCGATCGATTCGGTCGTCCACGCGGCTTTCGGGTCGGCGCCGGGGCGGGCGAGCCAGAGGCCGGTGTCCTTCGCGGCGAGCACGAGCTCCTGCTTGCCGTCGCCGTCGACGTCGCCGGCGGTCAGGAAGCGGCACATCGGGTCTGCGAGCGTGACGACGACCGCGCTCGCCCTGGGGTCGGTGCCGGCGTCGTAGCGCTTCACTTCGAGGTTGCCGCCCTCGGCCGCCTCGACCGAGACGTAGAGCTCGTCGCGGCCGTCGCCATCGACGTCGCCGGCGAGGATCTCCTTCGCGTGGCGCAGGCCGAGGTCGGCGACGACGGTCCGCCCCTCGCCCTTCGCGGGAATGAAGCGCACGACCTCGCCGGGCTGCGGCGTGCCGTCGAGCTTGTTGGGCGCGCTCGGCGTCGCGTAGATCTCGAGCGTGCCGTCGCCGTCGAGATCGCCGAGCTCGATCTCGTGCACGAAAGTGTCGGGCTTGCGGTCGAGCTCGGTCGCGTCCCAGCCGCCTCCGTCCCGCGCGCGCACGACCGCGATGACGCCCTGGTCGTGGGTCGCGACCGCGAGCGCTTGCCTGGCGTCGCCGAACAGATCGCCCGCCTCGGCGTCGCGCATGCGGTCGAACTTTCCGCCGAACTTCGCGCGCCAGAGCGTCTCGACCGGGGCGAGGCCCGCCGCGCTCTTCTCCCAGCGCTTGATCGCCGCGTTCGTGCCGCCGAGCGTGACGAGCGACGGCCCGGCGCCCGGCAGATCCACGACCATTGCCTTGTGGAAGACGTTGCTCTCCGGATCGGTCGCGGAGACGGCGCTCCACGCGCCGCCGGTGCGCGTCACGACGACGAGCTCGGACTGCGGGATCTGCTTCCCGCCTTCGCTGCGGAAGGTCGAGAGCGCGAGCAGGAGGCCGCGCGGCAGATCGGCCGGCGTGGACGGCGGCGCAGCGGGCTCGACCTTCTCCCGCGGCGGCTCGGCGGGCGCCGAGGCTTCTTCGCTCGGACAGCCGACCAGCGCGAACGAGCACGAGAGAACGGCAGCGCGCAGCGGGACCGCGAGCGGTCGCGAAAACACCGTGGGCACCTCCGAGCGCGCGGGATGTAGCAAGAACGCAAGAAGTGGGGTCTGACCCCATTTCTTGCGTTTTCGCTGCTGGCCCCTCGCGCCCGTGGGTGTTAATTCGCCCGCGTGAGCGATCTCGCCCCGCCGCGCGGCACGCGCGACTTCTATCCCGAGGATCTGCGCCTGCGGAGCTGGCTCTTCGAGCGCTTCCGCGCCACCGCGCTCGCGTTCGGCTTCGAGGAGATCGACGCGCCGCTCGTCGAGCATGCCGAGCTCTACCTGCGCAAGGCGGGCGAGGAGATCGTCGACCAGCTCTACCACTTCGTGCTGCACGATCGGCACCTGGCGCTGCGGCCGGAGCTGACGCCCTCGCTCGCGCGCATGGTGATCGCGCGGCAGGGCGCGCTGCGGCTGCCGCTGCGCTGGTTCGCGATCCCGCAGTGCTGGCGCTACGAGCGCATGACGCGCGGCCGCCGCCGCGAGCACTACCAGTGGAACATGGACGTCTGGGGCGAGCCCGACGTCACCGCGGAAGCCGAGCTGATCGCGGCGATCTTCCATGCGCTCGACGCGATGGGCCTCGCGCCCGGCGACGTGAAGATGCGCGTCAACCACCGCGCGCTGCTCGAGGAGAGCCTGCGCGCGAGCGTGCTGGCCAAGCGCCCCGAGGCGTTCGCGCCGCTGTGCGTGATCGTCGACAAGCTGCCGAAGATCGGGCGCGACGCGGTGATCGAGCAGCTCACCGGCACCGCCGGCGGCGTGGAGCTCCCGCGCGCCGACGCCGAGCACGCGGTCGCGCTGCTCGAGGCCAAGGGGCTGGACGACGCGGCGCGACTGGCCGGCGCGGATTCGCCGGCGCTCGCGCAGCTGCGGCGGCTGTTCGAGCTGCTCGGGGCCTACGGCGTCGCCGAGCGCGTCGCGTTCGACGCCTCGGTCGTGCGCGGCCTCGCCTACTACACCGGCGTCGTGTTCGAGGCGTTCGACGCTGCCGGCGAGCTGCGCGCGGTTTGTGGCGGCGGCCGCTACGACCGCCTGCTCGAGACGCTCGGCGGCAAGCCCATGCCCGCGGTCGGCTTCGGCTTCGGCGACGCGGTGATCGCGGAGCTGCTCGCCGAGCGCGGGAAGCTCCCGCAGCCGCCGCGCGCGCTCGACGCGGTCGTGTTCCCGCTCGGCGAGGAGGAGCGGCCAGCGGCGATCCGGCTCGCGCGAGCGCTGCGCCGCGCGGGCAAGACGACCGAGCTGGTGCTCGGCACTCTGAAGCCGAAACGCGTGTTCGCCGATGCGAACAAGGCCGGCGCGCGGCACGTTTACTTGATCGGGCCGGAAGAGCGAGCGCGCGGGGTCGTGCGCATCAAGGATCTGGCCACCGAGAAGCAGTGGGACGAGCCGCTGCCGAGCCTGGACGAGGTATCCACCTAACAACGATGCACGCCTGGACGATTCGCGACAGCCTCGAGCTCTACAACGTTCAGAACTGGGGACGCGGATTCTTCAGCGTCAACGAAGGCGGCCAGGTGCAAGTCCGGCCGCGCGGCGAGAACGGGCCCGCGATCGCGCTGCCGGCGCTGGTCGAGGACCTGCGCCAGCGCGGCCTGCGCACGCCGATGCTGCTGCGCTTCCCGGACATCCTGAACGCGCGCGTGCGGCGGCTCGCCGACGCGTTCCGCTCCGCGTCCGCCGCCTACAACTACAACGGGAAATTCCGCGGCGTCTACCCGATCAAGGTGAATCAGCAGCGGCGCGTCGTGGAGGAGCTCGTCGCGTTCGGCGCGGAGCACGGCATCGGGCTCGAGGCGGGCAGCAAGCCGGAGCTCTTGATCGCGCTCGCGCTGCTCGACACGCCGAACGCGCTGATCATCTGCAACGGCTACAAGGACCGCGCCTACATCGAGACCGCGCTGCTCGCGCAGCGGCTCGGCAGAACGCCGGTGATCGTGATCGACCGCTTCCACGAGATCGAGCTGGTGGTGAAGGTCGCTAGCGAGCTCGGCATCAAGCCGCACATCGGCATCCGCGCGAAGCTGCAGTCGAAGGGCGCCGGCAAGTGGATCGACTCGACCGGTGACAAGTCGAAGTTCGGCCTGACCGCGAGCGAGATCGTCGAGGCCGTCGAGCAGCTGCGCGCGAGCGACATGCTGGATTGCCTCGAGCTGCTGCACTTCCACATCGGCTCACAGATCACGGCGATCCGCGCGCACAAGGACGCGCTGCGCGAGGCGACGCGCATCTTCGTCGGCCTGCACGAGCTCGGCGCGAAGCCGCGCATCCTCGACGTCGGCGGCGGCCTCGGCGTCGACTACGACGGCTCGCAGACCAACTTCCACAGCTCGAAGAACTACACGGTGCAGGAGTACGCGAACGACGTCGTCGCGTCGGTCCAGGAGGCGTGCGACGGCGCCGGCGTGTCGCATCCCGACATCGTCACCGAGGCCGGGCGCTGGATGGTCGCGCACCACGCGCTGCTGGTGTTCGATGTGTTAGGGGCTTCCGAAGTCCGCATCGGCCGCAAGCCCGAGCCGATGAAAGACGACGACCCGAAGGTGCTGAAAGACCTCCACGAGGTGTGGCAGGGCGTCAACAAGAAGAACGTGATCGAGTCGTTCCACGACGCGATGCAGATCAAGGAAGACGCCGCGACGCTGTTCAACGTCGGCCAGCTCGACCTGCGCGCGCGCGCGCGCGTCGAGCGCATGTTCTGGGATTGCTGCGAGAAGATCATGAAGATCGCCTCGGAGCTGAAGGAGACGCCCGAGGAGCTCGAGGACCTCGAGAAGGGCCTGGCCGACACCTATTACGGAAACCTGTCGGTGTTCCAGAGCGCGCCCGATCACTGGGCGGTGAAGCAGCTGTTCCCAGTGATGCCGATTCAGCGCCTGAACGAGAAGCCGAGCCGGCGCGCGATCATCGCCGACCTGACCTGCGACAGCGACGGCAAGATCGACCAGTTCATCGACCAGCACGACGTGAAGAACGTGCTCGAGCTGCACCCGCTGGACGGCCGCCGCTACTACATCGCCGTGTTCATGGTCGGCGCTTATCAGGAAATCCTGGGCGATCTGCACAACCTGTTCGGCGACACCGACGCGGTTCACGTCGTCGTCGACGACGAGAGCGGCGGGTACATGGTGGATCACGTCGTCGAGGGCGAGGACGTGAAGGACGTGCTCACCTACGTGGAATACGACCAGGCGGCGCTGACCGAGAAGGTGCGGCGGCTCGCCGAGGATGCGCGCCGGCGCGGCGACATCACGATCGAGGAAGCGACGCGGCTGCGGGCGAGATACAAGCAGGGGCTCTGGGAGTACACGTATCTGATTCAGGACTCCTGAGCTTTCCTGGAAGAGGTGGTACACGCGCGAGCGCCGGCGCGGTCGGTGGTGCGCGGGACGCACGATGCAGTGGAGGTGGCACGGTGCTGCCAGCGCGCCGTCGAGGCGCGCTGGCGGCACTTTGCATCGGGGACGTACTTGCGCTGGTGCCGTGCGCGATTGACCTGCGCTTCGCGTGTCCCTAATCGTGCGCGCAACTCGGGTCGCGCGCGTGAGTTTCAGTCGTGCGGCGAAAGCTCTCGCGCCGAAAACAGGAGATCGCTGGATGGCTCGCTCACTTCGCATTGGGCTGGTTGCGCTCGCTTTGGTGGCGAGCTTCGCGGCTGGGCGCGCGGTCGCGGATCAACCGAGGATGGAGGCGGCGCTCGATCATCTGCAGGCGGCTCGGCGCGAGCTCGTGCAGGCGACTTCCGACAAGGGCGGGCATCGCGCGAAGGCGCTGGCGCTCGTCGACGAGGCGATCGAGCAGGTGCGGCGCGGAATGCGCTTCGATCGGCGCAACTAGGTGCGCGGCTGGATCGCGGGTGGAGTGATCGCTGCGTTCGCGCTCGGCTGCGTCAGCAGCGGCGGCGGCGCTCAGCCGAACATGCGGGCCGCGCTCGAGCATCTACGCGCGGCGCGCGCCGAGCTGACGCACGCGACGCCGCGCAAGGGCGGGCACCGTGGCCGCGCGATCGCGCTCGTCGACCGCGCGATCGAGCAGGTGCAGCGCGGGATCGAGTTCGACGCGACGCACTGAAGCGGAAGCCTCGCGCTACGGCCGCTTCTTGCTCCGCCGCTCGGCCGCCGCGAGCGCCTTTGCCGCGAGCTGCTTCGCCTGCTCGAGCCACGCGAGGCGCTGCGCGTAGGTCGTCCGGAGCCACGCGCGGATCTGCGCGCGGCGGTTTGCGTCGAAGCCGTGTTGCTTCGAATCAGCCAATCCACGGCACCGTAGCGGGTCGGTTCTCGCCATCCGCACAGTCCTGAGACAAGCTGCGCGCGTGTCGCTCCACCGAATCCTCAGCTGGAACGTGAACGGGCTGCGCGCCTGCGACGCGAAGGGGTTCCGGCGCTGGCTGGATCGCAGCGGCGCAGAGATCGTCGGCGTGCAGGAGGTGCGCGCGGCGGCGGAGCTGCTGCCGCGGCGGCTGCTCGCGCCGCGTGGCTGGCACACGCACTTCTCTGCGGCGCGGCGCGGTGGATACAGCGGCGTCGGGCTGTTCGCGCGGCGTCCACCCGAGGCGGTCGAGACGTCGCTCGCGCATCGCGGGTTCGACGCCGAGGGGCGCCTGCAGCTCGCGCGCTTCGGGCGGCTCGTCGTCGCGAACGTCTACTTCCCGAACGGCAACGGCGTCGATCGCGACAACTCCCGCGTTCCATTCAAGCTGCGCTTCTACCGCCGACTGTTCGAGCGCGTCGAGAAGCTGCGCGCGGACGGCGCGCACGTGCTCGTGATGGGCGACTTCAACACGACGCCGTGCGATCTCGATCTCGCGCGCCCGAAGGACAACCGCCAGACGAGCGGCTGCCTGCCGAACGAGCGGCGCGAGCTCGCACGCTGGCACGCGGCCGGCTGGGTCGACACGTTCCGCGCGTTCGAACCGGGCGGCGGCCACTACTCGTGGTGGAGCCAGCGCTTCGGCGTGCGCGAGCGCAACATCGGCTGGCGGATCGATCACGTGCTCGCGTCGCCGGAGGCGATGCGGTTCGTGCGCGCGGCGTTCATCCAGCGCGAGGTGCGCGGCAGCGATCATGCGCCGGTCGGCGTAGACGTCGAGCACGGGATCTTCGGGAGCTGACGGCGGATGAGAAGCCGGCATTTGCGTTTTGCTCTCGGGGCCGCGCTCGTCGCGTGTGCAGCGTGCTCCGAGCCTGCGCGCGCGCCCGACCGCGAGATACCGATCTCTGAGCGCCGCGAGGTCCGCGCGACGATCGTGCGCGCCTCGGTGAGGATCGCGGAATCGTTCCCGCCCCAATACTTCGCCGACATCACGTCGGCGCTCGAGGACGGCTGCACGCGCTTCTCGCGCACCGCGTTGCGCCGCGAAGGCGACATCGTGTTCGTCGACGTGTTCAACACGCGCCCGGCCCGCGACGTCGCCTGCACGATGATCTATGGCGAGAAGGAGACGGCGGTCGCGCTCGGAAGCGACTTCACGCCGGGTGTCGCGTACACGCTCGACGTGAACGGAACGCGCGAGAGATTCGTACCGCAGTAACACGCGGCCGGAGGCGTTCGTGACACTGCTGCGGGCGGCCTGGAATCGGACCCGGTTGGCAGTTCGTGGCCTCACGGCGGCCTACGACGCGATCGACCTCCTGATCCTCGCCGGCACCGTCCTCGGCGTTCTGGTCGCGCCGGCCGCCGCGCTCGCGCGATGGCTCGCGAGCTGAGGCCAACGAAGACTGGAGGTCGCGCGCGCTTCCGACCTACCGTGCGCAGATGGACCTTCCCCTCTCCTCCGCGCTGACGTACGGCGTCATCACGACCGTCGCGAGCGTCGAGGACGCGCGCGCGACGGCGGAGCGCGCGGAGGCGCAGGGCTGGGATTCGCTCTGGGTCGGCGACCACGTCGCGTTCACGATTCCGCTCTACGACCCGCTGATCCAGCTCGGCATCCTCGGCGCGTTCTCGAACAAGCTGCGGCTCGGCACCTCGGTCTATCTGCTGCCGCTGCGGCATCCGGTGCCGGTCGCGAAGCAGGTGGCGACGCTCGATCGCATGCTCGCCGGCCGCCTCGAGTTCGGCGTCGGCGTCGGCGGCGAGTTCGCGAACGAATACGCGGCGTGCGGCGTGCCGCTGAACGAGCGCGGCGCGCGCCTCGGCGAGAGCATCGAGCTGTTACGGAAGCTGTGGAGCGGCGAGAGCGTCACGCACGCGGGCCGCTTCTATCCGCTGAGCGACGTGCGGATGCTCCCGCCGCCCGCGCAGCGCCCGCTGCCGATCTACGCGGGCGGCCGCAGCGACGCCGCGCTCGCGCGCATCGGGCGGCTGTGCGACGGCTGGATCTCGTACGTCGTGACGGCGGACCAATATCGCGCCGGCCTCGAGAAGATCGCGGCCGAGGCCGCGCGCTTGAAGCGCAGCCTCGAGCGCTTCCACACCGGCCACCTGCTGTTCGCGCTCGTCCGTAACAGCTACGAGGAGGCGCTCGACGCCGCGACCGAGCACCTCTCGCGCCGCTACGCGATGGACTTCCGCAAGGCGGCGCAGCGCTACGCGGCGCTCGGCAAGCCCGCGGACGTCGCCGCGCGCGTCGCGGAGCTGCAGCGCGCGGGCGTGCGCAACGTGATCGTCGACGTCGTCGGCAGGCCGGAGGAGCGCCACGAGCAGCTCGCGCGCTTCGCGAGCGAAGTGCGCCCGTTGTTGGGGACGCGCGCGTGAAGACTTCGCTCTTCTACCTGCCGTCGATCGGGAGCCGTGCGGAGATCGAGGCTGGCTGCTCCGGCCTGCGCCGCGACCTCTACGCGAAGATGCTCGCCGAGCTCTCCGAGCAGGCGCGCCTCGGCGATTGGCTCGGCTACGAGGGCATCTACTTCACCGAGCATCACTTCCACGTCGAGGGCGTCGAGATCTCGCAGAATCCGGTGCTGCTCGACCTGTTCATCGCGATGCAAACCCAGCACATTCGCGTCGGCCAGCTCGGAATCGTGCTGCCGGCCGATAACCCGCTCCGCATCGCCGAAGACATCGCGATGCTCGATCACATGTCGGGTGGCCGCGCGTGCGCGGGCTTCGCGCGCGGCTATCAGCGGCGCTGGGTCGACGTGCTCGCGCAGCAGACGCACGGCATCCACGGCGCGCTGCCGCACCAGCACGACGCGATCGACGCGGCGAACCGCGACGCGTTCGAGGAGAACTTCCGGCTGATCAAGCGCGCGTGGACGGAGGATCTGCTCGCGCATCAGGGCAAGACCTGGCGCGTGCCGCCGGGCCCGACGCCGTGGACGCTCGAGGCGACGCAGCGCTTCGGTGCCGGCGTGAGGGACGGCGTCGTGCGCGAGATCGGCGTCGTGCCGAAGCCGCTCCAGCGGCCGCACCCTCCCCTCTTTCAGCCGTTCGCGTCGAGCGAGCGCAGCATTCGCTGGTGCGCGCAGGAAGGCATTACGGCGGTGCTGCCGCAGCTGCACCCGGTGCGCGAGCGCGCGCTGTTCGAGCTGTACGCCGAAGTATCAGGGCGCACGCCCGGTGACGGCCTCGGCGTGCTGCGCGACGTCGTGATCGCGGACAGCGACGAAGAGGCGCACGCGCTCTGGCGCGATTCGGGCGCGTTCGTCGGCGCCGCGTGGTTCGCGCCGTTCGGCTTCGACCAGGGCATGTCGCATCCGCAGACCGGCGCGCAGCCCGATCTACAGGAGGAGAGCCTCGTGCTGGTCGGCTCGCCCGACACCGTTTCGCGTCAGCTCGAGCGGCTGCTGAAGCGCCTGCCCGCGCAGTGGCTGTTTGCGTGGACCTACAACGGCCTGATCCCGCACGAGAAGCTGAAGCGCTCGATCGAGCGCTTTGCGACCGAGGTGCTGCCGCGCTTCGGCGGAATGAACGGAGAGTCGCGATGAAGAAGCGCGCGGTCGTCGCAGGCGTCGGCGAGTCCACCTACTACGAGCGCGGGCGCGCGAGCGAGAGCGAGTTCCAGCTCGCGTGCATCGCAATCCGCAACGCAGTCGCCGACGCGGGGCTCGCGCTCGCCGACATCGACGGCTTCGTCTCCTACATGGAGATGCGCAACGACCCGATGCGGCTCGCGACCGCGCTCGGCTGCAAGCAGCTCACCTACACCGCGCAGCCGTGGGGCGGCGGCGGGAACGGGATGGCGTCCGCGGTGATGCTCGCCGACGCCGCGGTCTCGGGCGGCTACGCGAAGCACGTCGTCGCGTTCCGCGCGCTCGCGCAGGGCCAGTTCGGGCGCTTCGGGCAGGCGCGCGGCTCGGGCTACGCGCCCGGCAACGCCGCGTTCAGCGCGACCTACGGCCTGCTCTCTCCCGCGCAGATCTGCGCGCTCCAGACGAGCGCGTTCATGGCGCGCTACGGCATCTCGCAGGAAGCGCTCTGCGACGTCGCGCTCGCTTGTTATCACCACGCGCAGTCGAACCCGCGCGCGATCCGTTACGGAAAGCCGCTGACGCGCGAGAAGTACCACGCGTCGCGCTGGATCGCGGAACCGTTCCATCTCTACGACTGCTGCCCGGAGAACGACGGCGCCGCCGCGATCGTCGTGACGACCCCCGAGCGCGCGCGCGACCTGCGCAAGCAGCCGGTGCCGATCCTCGCCGCTTCTCAGGGACTAGGGGATGGCGACGGCGCGGGCGCGTTCAACGAGCGCACGTTCCCGACCGCGCACAAGCACGTCGTCGGCCGCGCGATCTGGGAGCAGAGCGGCGTGACGCCGGCCGACCTCGACGTCGTGCAGTTCTACGAGAACTTCACCGGCCCCGTGCTGATCGCGATGTGCGAGATGGGGCTCGCGCCGCCCGAGGGCATCGAGGAGTTCGTCGCGAACGGGCGGCTGCTCGCGCCGCACGGCGCGCTGCCGATGAACACGAGCGGCGGCAACATCGGCGAGGCCTACATCCACGGCTTCGAGTGCGTCGTGGAAGCGGTGCGCCAGGTGCGCGGCGAGAGCACGGCGCAGGTGCCCGACGTCGAGCTCTCGCTCGCGGTCGCCGGGCCGGGCTTCGCGCCCGGCAGCGCCGTCCTGTTCTGCGCGGCGTGAGGAGACCCTGATGACTCGATACCTCGGCGACGGCTGGCTGCTGCCCGGCACCGACGCGCTCACGAAGCGCTTCTTCAGCGCCGGCAAGCTCGTGTTCCAGAGCTGCGCGAAGTGCGGTCACGTGCAGCACCCGCCAACCGACGTCTGCGCGAAGTGCCAGAGCTTCGAGTTCGGCGAGCGCGCGAGCGCGGGAGCGGGTCGCATCATCAGCGCGATCGTCGCGCACTACGCCGTCCATCCCGCGCTGAAGGACCGCGTGCCGTACAACGTCGTGCTGGTCGAGCTCGACGACACGCCCGGCGTGCGCGTGATCGGCAACGTCGTGAACCGTGCGCCGAGTGAAGTCAAGGTTGGCCAGCGCGTGCGCGTGTGCTTCGAGGAGGCGAAGGATCCGCAGAGCGGGGAGGTGCTCAGGATTCCGCAGTGGGAGGCGGTGACCTGAGAGCGCGATGCGATCAGCCACCGGCGAGATGCCTCGGTGACTACGCGCCGCACCTGAGTCGAGCGGACGCGCCGGTCGGCGATTCGGCTTGTGCGTTTCGACCGTCGTAGCCTGTACGGCGGGCTCAATCGACGCACGCCTCCTCTGTCCGTCGGCTCCAATGCAACATCCGCAGCCGATCCCGCACTCGTCGCCGCATCGCATTGGCATTTCCCGCCGCGCCCGGGTAGCGCTGCATCGCGCGACGAGCCGCCAAAAGACCAGGGCCGCGCGCCTCGCAGTCCTAACTTCGAAACGCTGCGAGAAGAAACGCTGCAAACAAAACACTGCAGCCGGCGCCAGACGACCGGAGACGTGCCGGAGGGGACAGACAAAGTCATTGCGTTGCAGCGTTCGCGGATAGAGAATGCGTGGGTTCACTGGATCGACGACGGAAGGATGGTCGGTCCAATACCTGTTAGGCCGCGCTAAGTCACTCAGGAGGCACGATGCCCGAGGACGACGTACGACGCACCGTCGGATTCAAGACGCAAGGGGATTGGACCGCCCGCGACCTTGAGGACTTCGCCGCTGGCCTAGGCGCGATCTACGACGCGCTCCTGACAATCCGAATCAAGCGCGGCTTCGATGAGACGAGCCTCGAATTGGCTCGGCGATCGCTCCGAGACCTGGAGGAGTTCGCGCCCGGCCCGTTCGCACACGAGCTCTTGTACACCTGGCGCCGAGCCCTTGAGGCCTGGGAGCGGCGGGGCATCGCGCCTCCGTTCCTGCCAGCGGGGTACGGATTCCCGTTCACGATCGGGCCAAGCGCACAAGCTCCCACAGATCAAGCCGTCTTCGAGCATCTGGACGTCTACGCCAGCGACGAGCAACGCCTCCGCCTTCGTCGAGCGCAGATGTCTTCCCCGGGAGGCTTTAACTTCGAAGGGCTGGGTGACATCATCGAACAGCTCCGCGAACTCATCAAAGACCTGTGGTACCGAAACCGTCAGGACCGAATCGAGGGAGACCTCAAGATCATCGAGCGCATCTTGACCCTTCAGGAGGGCCACCCTGATGCGAACATTCAGCTCCCGCGGTCGGTCGAAAAGCGACTCTACTTGATTGAAAAGACAGCAGACGGGGTTGCCAAACTGAAGCGACTCGAAGCAGTGCGGAAGCTCCTTCCTCCCCCGGAGAACCTTGACTATGAGCCGCCGAGGAGCGCGGCCTAACAAGGCGCTGCAGCTGACCGTCAAGGGCCGCGCTCCGATCGGCCGCAGCAGAGTCTGGCGTCGAACATTGGCGCTCCGGTCCGCCATGGCGGCGGCCCTTGCCGGCAGCTGAGCGCCGATCCGTTGGGCTGCGAGGAGAAGAGGTCCTCTGGCTCGCTGGTTCGAGTGCGCGCGTGCCGATAGGCTCGCCGTCGGCCGTGGAGGAGAGGATGAAATTCCGCGTACTTATCGAACAAGACGAGGACGGCGTCTTCGTCGCACAGGTGCCGAGTCTGCCTGGCTGCGTTTCGCAGGGGCAGACGCGTGCCGACGCAATCGCCAGCATCCAGGAAGCGATCGCGGGCTACCTCGAGAGCCTCAGCGACCGCGATGAGGCGATTCCGCCCGCGATCGAAGAAGAAGTCGTCGACGTCGCGGTGTGAGCACGATCCCGCGTGTCTCTGGACGAGAAGCAGTCGCCGCCTTTCGCAGGATCGGATACGAGTTCGATCGGCAGCGCGGCAGTCACATCATCTTGCGCAACGCGCAGCCCCCGTACCGACGCCTCACGGTGCCCGATCATCGCGAGCTCGCGAAGGGCACGCTGCGCGCCCTCATTCGGCGCTGCAGCTGACCTGGCGCCGCTTGGTCGGCTCGCGAGAGCGGTCAGCCGTCGGCCGGGCGGCCCGAGGTTGTCACGCGCCCGGCCTCCGGTCGTGGCATCATGGTGCGCGGCGCCAGGCAGCTGAGCGCCAAACCGTTGGGCAGCATGAAGACCGGAGGCCGATGTGCTGCGCCGAGAACCTGAACGATGGAAACTCCTGCCGCGTTGGATTCGGGTGTTCAGCTGGTTCTTCCTTCTCGCTCTCGTCGCGATTCCGGTGCTTCACGTAGCCGGCATTTTTTACAAGGGTCCGATGTCGTTCATGATCTTCGGCTTCAACCACAGCGGCGCTCCGAGCGATCCGCCGGCGTTGGCAATTCAAGCTGTTCTTGGCTTGCTGGGCGTGGCCGCGTTCGGCCTGCTTTGGGGCAAGCCGTGGGGCTTAAACGCAGGCGTGGCGGCAGGCGTTCTCGGGCTGGGCGCGGTTGCTGTGTCCACAGTTCTCGCCTGGTCTTCGGGCCGGTTCGTCCTTCAGTTCGAGCCATTCTTTCAGGTGCCGTTCCTCATCGCCTTGGCCCGACGGCGGCCAGCGTGGGACGGCCAACTCGATCGGAATGCCGCCTAACACGTATGGGTCCGGTGTTCGTCAAGAGGTAGTCCTCCCCTGCCGCGGCCGAAGGCCGCTCCTCTTCGGTGATGGTTCTCTCCTCGGGGGTCTGTCTTCGCTTCGGTTTCTGGCGCGGCGTTCGAGACGCTGCACCCAACACGTATCGAGGCTCACGCCGCGCGCTTGTTACGCCGCGGCGGAGAGCGGTTTGCTCT
>Ga0187894_10002493_pt1 | contig 21923 bp, 15 predicted proteins | sample GBC1701081metaG_FD_136650 | JGI IMG/M metagenome (GOLD analysis project Ga0187894, IMG submission 136650) | White microbial mat communities from a lava cave in the Kipuka Kanohina Cave System on the Island of Hawaii, USA - GBC170108-1 metaG ... | reverse complement strand
GCGAGTGACTGCCGTTCGGCTTACCGCAACAATAATGATGCGCGCAACATCAACAATCGCGTTGGTCTGCGGGTGTGTGTTTCGGCGAGCACTCTCCGGTTGCCAGAGTCGGCGGAAGGGATTTCCGTCGAGCGTGCGCGTGAGAGTCCAGTGGGCGTTCCGGCGATGCGGGCGACTGCATCCGAAAATGAACCAGGGCCGCGCGGGCTGGTAGCGCAAGCGAACGTCATCGCGGCCCGCCTTTTTATCACATGGCAAAGCAGGAAGAACTCCCGATCATTCAAAAAACTTACGACTTGATTCTCTGGTACGTGCCGGTGATCAACCGGCTGCCGCGCGATTTCAAATTCACGCTCGGCGAACGCATCACGACCGGATTGTACGAAATGCTGGACGAGTTGATAGTCGCTCGGTATTCGAGCAAGAAGCTGGCCAAGCTCGAAGCGATCAACACGCGGTTGGACCTGATCCGATTCCAGACCCGGCTGCTACGCGATTTCCACTTGATCGAACCGCAGCGTTACGCCCACGCCTCGAAACTGATCAACGCCGTCGGCACAGACCTCGGCGGATGGATCAATCAACAAAAGGCCAAAGCAAACTGAACCAGACCTGATGAAGAGACACGGAAACCTCTGGCCGCAGATCACGGACTTCACCAACCTGCTGGAAGCGGCGAGAAAAGCCCAACGCGGCAAACGCTATCAGGAAAACGTTCTGGCCTTCAACTACGACCTCGAGTCGAACCTGCTGCGGTTGCAGGAAGAGCTGGTCACGCAGACTTACCAACCTGGGACGTACAACACCTTCGAGATCGTCGAGCCGAAGAAGCGGATGATCTCGGCCGCGCCTTACCGCGACCGCGTCGTTCACCACGCGCTGTGCAATGTGATCGCGCCGATCTTCGAGCAGACGTTCACGCCCGACAGTTACGCGAACCGGACAGGTTACGGGACGCATCGCGCGTTGAGAACCTTCGTCCGATACGCGCGGTCGCATCGTTACGCGCTGCAATGCGACATCCGCAAATACTTTCCGAGCATTGATCACGAAATTTTGAAGACAACGCTGCGCCGCAAGATCAAATGCCCGCAGACGCTCTGGCTGATCGAAACGATCATTGACGCGAGCAATGAGCAGGAGCCGGTCCATCATTTCTTTCCGGGCGACGATCTGTTCACGCCCTACGAGCGCCGGCGCGGACTGCCCATCGGCAACCTGACCAGCCAGTTCTTCGCCAACGTCTACCTGAGCGGCTTCGATCATTTCGTGCGGGAAGAGCTGAAGGTCAAGTGGTATCTGCGTTACGTTGACGATTTCGCGCTCTTCGGCGACGACTGGGGCTTCCTGCGCGAGGCGCGTTGGTTGATCGAAGAGCGCCTCGCCAATATTCGGTTGCGGATTCACCCCGTCAAGAGCCAGTTGTTCGAGACGCGACAGGGAGCGAACTTCGTCGGCTTCCGCGTCCTGCCCGACAAGGTGCGCGTCCGCGCGGAAAATCTTCAGCGCGCGAGAAAACGGTTGCGGCTCTTGCAGGTTCGTTTTCGCGACGGCGAGATCGGCCTCGGGAAATTGACCGAGTGCATCCGCAGTTGGATCGCGCATCTCGAACACGGCGATACGTGGCGATTGCGCGAACGAATTTTCGCCGACCTTGCGTTCGTGAGATGACTCCGATTCCGCTCTACAACCGCAAAACCGGAACCATCGAAGCCGAGACCGTCTTCGAACCAGGCCTGATGGAATTTTTGTATGGCTCGTGGCCCGGCTTCTGGCTGACCGAACTGTTGCTGAAGCGCCGCTGGGCGACTGAACTTTACGCGCGGCTCCAACACAGTTCGAGATCGAAGTCGAAGATCAACCGCTTCATCGAAAAGTTCGGCGTTGACGTGACTGAACTTGAACGTCCCGTCGGATCCTTCAATTCGTTCAACGAATTCTTCATCCGCAAGTTGAAACCCGAAGCCCGCCCGATTGATCGCCATCCCGACCATCTGATCTCCATCGCCGATTGCCGGTTGTCGGTTTACCCGATTCGCCAGGGCGAGGTCTACCCGGTGAAGGCCAAGTCGTTCACGATTGCTCAGTTGATTGGCGACGAAAAGCTCGCCGCGAATTACACTGGCGGCTGGCTCCTGATCTTCCGATTGGCGCCGGTTGATTACCATCGCTTCTGCTACGTGGACGATGGCGAGCAGTCGCCGGTCGTGGCGATCAACGGCTTTTACCGCAGCGTCCACCCGCTGTCGCTCGGAAAGATGAAGGCGGTCTTCACCGAAAACCGCCGCGAATATTGCATCCTCAGGACCGCGAACTTCGGCGAAGTGATCCACATTGACGTGGGCGCCACAGGCGTGGGCCGCATCATTCAACACCACCCGCAAGGCGCGCGCGTCAAACGCGGCGAAGAGAAAGGTTATTTCGAGTTCGGCGGCTCGACGGTGATCCTGCTCACCCGGCCCGGCGTGGCCAGGATTGATGACGACATTGCGGAGCATTCGGCCAGCGGGATTGAGACGATTGTTCGTTATGGAGAGAAGATCGGCGCTCGCGTTTGAAATCAGGCGCGAGTTGACGCGTCGAGAATGACTATGGCGTGGTTGTAAAACTGCCATCATCTTCCTCTCGTGTCTGCACAAATGCGCTTTGACTGGCGTTCGCTTTCATCGTCTCGAGGCGCCGGATATCCTTATCCAAGTCTTTGATAATCACTTCCAATAGATGCTGATTCCGTCTGGCTCTGGCAGGTATCTTGTGAAGTCCGCACACGTATTTAACGCCCTCTTCAAACAGAGCGTCGAACATGGCTATTTCGCGCTTAATGACGTCAGTATCTGTGATTAACTGAGTCGCATCGAACCCCATTCTTATACCCAGCCTTCTTCCTTCAAAGAAGTAATCCGTTCCTAGAAGTAGAAGGTTTCGTTCAGGGGTCGGCAACCGAATAATGGTTGCGCGCAAAACCAACTCCTCATCAGCCAGTGTCTCCTGACAAAAATCACGCAATTGCAGCAAGCGAGCCTTAACTTGATCTGCTGATGCTTCAGGGAGAAGCCCAAGATATTTGTCGAGGTCCCAGGAAAGAATAACCTTTAGGGACGCTCCCTTCTTGAAGAGTAGGATCAAGTTGTCTCGCTCTTCAAGGAGCAGGTCGCGCAATTGTAGGCGCTTACTACTCCAAGGCTCACTCTCAGAGATGGCAAAGCTTGACAGTTGGGCGCGGATCCTCACACAGTAGTCATCCAGGCTGACTGGCGCAGGGCCATAGAGAAGGCGCTGAAGAGCGCGCACTATTGTTTCGGTGCGACTGATACTGTCGTTGAGGAAGGGAGGTAACGGCGGATGTTGATGTTGCGCTGTGAGATAAATAACCGGGCAGTTTGCCCATATTCGCGGACGCTGGGTAACCCCCTTAGAGATAGCCCAATTATGCACCTTTGCCTCAGCGTACTTTTGCACGTCGAAGACCGTTATGCTGTGATCCTCAGGCGATGGCTTAACAGCGCCTCGCAAGCCCTCACACCAGAAGTGCGTGAAGACGCCACCGTTTAACTTATCGCATTCATGGGCGTCCTCTTCAATGCTGCAGGCGGACAGAACTACGGCCTCACGAACTCTCGCTACCTCTCTATCGAAAGATCGAGGCAAACCAGGCGAGGCTCCGTGAATTCCACCTCCGCGGCAGATGTCCAGAATGATAAGCCGTCGCAGGGCTGGCACACTCGAAACTCGTCCCAAGATTAACTCTAAAGGAATACCCGTCTCAATGACAGGTTCGCACTCCTTACTGATACGATTGTGAACGCAAACACCATCCGCTGGGACCAGATAGGTTCGCTCATCATGCTCGATTCCATGTCCAGCAAAGTAGAACACAAATAGATCCAACTGCTCGTTACCAGTAAATGCAAACAGATCGCCATATAAAAAATTGTTTCGGAAAGGCCGCTCACGGGGTTCTTTTTGTGATGCCGCCAGAATGCGGATGTCCTCGTGCGAGAAACCATATTGAGGTTGGCACAATGCATCGGCTAGTTTGCGGCAATCAGACTCGGCAAATCTCAGAGTCTCCCATCCCTCAAGCCAGCAGTTGTTGATACCCACCAGAAGAGCAGCCCTAGACTTTTGCGCCATTGTTTCTCTCCTTTCGCTATCTGTAACCCGGACAAGCAGGACTAAAAAGGATCTCTCATCCCTCCTGACTCGCCCCGATAAGGTGCGCCGGCAAATAGCGCAGGGCATAAAGCCGAGCGTAGCCGTTGAGCTTGCGCCAGCCCAAGCAGTAGTTGGCCCATTGTTCGTGATCACCGCGCAAGTCGGCGGCGAGTTTCTTCAACAGGAACTCGCGGAAGGTTTCGTGATAGAGGCGATACGTCAGCGCGCCCTGCTCTTCCTGACGCACGCCGCCACGTTCGAGGAATTGGCTGATGAGTCCGAACGCCCAATCCCACCTGGCGGCGCGCAAACCGAACGCCGCGCAGATTTGTTCCGGCGTCACGGGAGCCTGCGCGGTGACTAAGGCTCCGAGCGCCTGATAGAGCAACTCCAGCTTATGGGGATCATCGGCAATGCGGGCTGTGACTCGCTCAAAGAACTTCTTATATTCACCTTCCACCACGCCTGTCAGGTTCGCGGCTTCGCGTTCCAGGTCGGCGGCGCTCATTTGATCTCCGATTGATTCTCTGCTCAGGAATAATTTGAGGACGAGGAAATTGCCCTCGGCCCGCTGGGCTAACTGCTCGGAGAGACGGCGCAGCGTTCCCTCATCAGCATCAGTAACTCGACCCTGCAACTCACGCCGGCAGAAGGCGGCGCCATCGCGCTGATTGTCACCAGACGAGGGATCGAGAGGGAAAGGGGTGACGTGTGGCAACCCTGCGAAGCTATCCGCCAGCGCCGTAGGCCGCGAGGTGATGAGCAGATAGACGCGCGGCGGCCACTTCGCCGGCAGCGCATCAACCGCCGTTTCGCCATTCCGCGTCTTGCCCGCTTCATCGAGCGCGTCAATGACCATAACTTCGTCTCGAGCCTTGCTCTGGCACTCAGCGGAAATCTGTTCGAGCAACCGGTCGAGCTTGCGGCGGAGTTCGAGCGGATCGTTGGTTGGATTCTGCTCCAGGATGCCGTGTTCGGCGAGCAGTCCGTGATAGAGCGACTTCACACATTCGTCCGGATCCGTCGTGCCCGTCGTCGCGCGGTAGAAGTAGTAGGCCGTGTGCGGATGGTCGGTGACCCATTGGGACAAAAATGCGGTCTTGCCCACACCGGGCGGAGCGGTCATCAGGAAGATGCCGCTTTCGTGGCGCCTTTTGAATTCCTTAAACTTATCCCGCAGGAATTCGCGCCCGACGATGGGTACGTGCTCTTTGATGATCTCGCCGAAGTTAATGGGATAGCCGTCCACGTGCTCGGAGCGGAACAGAGCGCTGCTGCTCACGCTCTGGAAGACGACAGGGATGCCCCAGTTCGGAACGCCGCAACTGTAAGGATGGCCTTTTATGCTATCTGCGCGAAACGTGCGGACACCGTCTTCGACAGAGCGCGCCAGCGCCACATTCTGATATAAAGGCGCAGCCAACCCGACGGCGGCAGATTGTGGAACCGCCATCTGCATCGCGACCACGACAGGGACGGGCGAAGCTGAGGTTGGCGCAGTCAGGGCATAAGCGACGCCGGGAAATTTTGCATTCGTATGCGCGCCCCAGCAGGCATTCAACACGACGACCTGGACTTCACACTCAGCGCATAGATCACACAATTCATCGGCAGTCAGGTATTCGTGCCGGCGCTTTGACGGTGTGTGATGGCCTTCAAGGACGAGGGACGGCGCAATCATATCGCCAGGATCATCAACTTCGGGAAAGCCGCCATGCCCGGAATAGTGCAGCACGTGCGGTCGAAATTCGCGCATTACCCGCGCCAGTTCCGCTTTCGGCGCCTGCTCTACGACTCGCGTCTCGACATAACGCTCGGCTGAAAGCTTAGCCAGTTGGCTCGTGATAGACGCAACTTCTGTCTCAACTCCGTTGATCAATGGCCACTCTTCCGAGCCTGGATTGGCCCACACGATGAGAATACGCAATGCCCCAATGCGTTCCAGGCGCAGTTCTGTCAGGTTCGGACGCGCCTGGCGGATGATTGAGATGTGCGGGTTCAGCGCCAGGAACGTCCGCTCGTCGGGCAGCGAACAATTCGGTTGAAACTTCTCGATCTTCACGCCGTTGTCACGGCACTCGTCCACGACATCTTCAGGCAGACAGAGGTACTCCCACGGCAGCTTGGCCACTTCACGATCATCGGCGTAAAGCCAGAGCCTGAGTGTCGCTTCGGCTGCGACCGCCGAAGCGAATTCCGTGACGAAATCGCCAATGGCGGTTATGGTGGGAAAGGCGAGGCGAAACAGATTCTCGCCCATCCGCATCAGGAATTTGGCGTCGTGCGGCTGCGGCCACTCATTTGGATCTGCGAACTTCTCCAACCACTGCTGACCCTGGCGCGCTTGGGAAAGCCGAGCTGAATCCGACGGCACGAGCGTAACGAAGAAATCATGAACTGAGCCATTCATCGTCCTACGACCTCCAATTCGTAAACATTGGGGGCGAGCAATAAACCGTCCCCTTCGGCGACCCGCAATAGGTTTGGCGACTTAGGATCAAACCAAATTGCCCGTACGGTGTTCGAGCACGGCAGCCACGCCAGCAGTTTCTCGGTCTGTACATCCCACAGTCTCATTGTCTTGTCTCTACCACCGCTCGCCACCCTATCATTGTTGGGCGAGAAGGCAACCAACATGACCTCTCCCCTGTGCCCTGTAAACGTCCGCAGCAACTCCCCTGTCCGGGCGTTCCACACTTTCACCGTTTTGTCTCTACTTACGCTCACCAGTCTCTCTCCATCGGGAGAGAAGGCGACCGACCACACTGAGGCGCCATGCTCAATTATGGTTCGCTCCAACGCCCCCGTCTCTGTGTTCCAGAGCTTCATCATCCTGTCCCAGCTCCCGCTCGCCACCATCTTGCCGTCCGGCGAAAAGACGACCGACTGGACATAACTGACATACCACCTCGGCATCGGCTTCAACTTTCCTGTCTTCGCATCTCGTAGTTTCACCATATCTCCTGTCTCTGCATTCCACAGTTTCACTGTGCTATCCTCACTCCCACTCGCCACCATCTTGCTATCAGGCGAGAAGGCGACCGATGATATCTCCCTGCTATGGCCTGTCAGCGCCCATCGTAATTTCCCCGTCTGCGCCTCCCATAGTTTTACGGTTTTGTCTTTACTCCCGCTCGCCACCATCTTGCCGTCGGGCGAGAAAACGACCGTGCTGACTGCGCTGCTGTGCCCTGTCAGCGTCTGCAGCAATTTTCCTGTCTTCGCCTCCCACAATCTCACTTTCATGTCTTCGCTCCCGCACGCCATAGTATTGCCGTCGGGCGAGAAGGCGACCTCATAAATCGAATCGGGTTCTCCCAGCATCCGTTCCAATTTCCCTGTTTGTGTGTCCCACAACCTCACAGTCGTGTCTCCACCCCCGCTCGCCACCGTCTTGCCATCGGGCGAAAAGGCGACCGCATGCACCTTCCCCAGATTCCCTTCCAGCGCCCGCAACAATTCCCCCGTCTGCGCGTTCCACAGCCTCACCTTTCGCTCGACGGAGCCTGAGCTGCTGACAACTGTCACCCCATCCGGGCTGAAGGCGACCGACCACACCCAATGGCTATGCCCTAGGAGCCTGCGCCGCAACTTTCCCGTCTGTGTATCCCAAAGTCTGATTGTCCTATCCGCACTCGCGCTGGCCAGCGTCTTGCTGTCGGGGGAGAAGGCTACCCAATTCACCCAATTGCGATGTCCCTTAAGCGTTAGCAGTAGCTCTCCTGTTCGAGCGTCCCACAGTCTGACTCTATTGTCTCTACTCCCACTCGCTACCATCTTGCCGTTAGGCGAGAAAGCGACTGAACCTACCCCCCTAGCGTCGGGAGACGGAGCGACCGATGCCACGTCTTCCAAGGGCCGCTCCAACTTTTGCACCGACTCTCCTGTATCTACGTCCCACAATCTTACCGTCCAGTCCATACTCCCACTTGCTACCATTTTGCCATCAGGCGAAAAAGCGACCGACCAGACCCGATCACTGTGCCCTTCCAGCGTCCGCAGCAATTCTCCTGTCTGCGCATCCCACAGTTTTACCTTTGCGTCTCCGCTGCCACTCACTATTCTCGAACCGTCGGGTGAGAAAGCGACCTCATAGACCGAATCGTCGTGCCCGGTCAGCGTCTGCTCCAATTCTCCTGTTTGCACATTCCAAATCCTCACGGTTGTGTCCCCACTTGCGCTCGCCAGTCTTTTTCCGTCGGGTGAGAAAGCGATCGAATGCACGGTATCGCTGTGCCCCATCGAAGGGCGGGGGACCGTGGAATCAGTAGCGACAACAGGGCGGTTGAGCCGCTTAAGCCAAAATCTTCGCTTGTAGCATTCCGTAGCGCGTCGCACGTTCCGACCCAAATCCGTCGTTTCGCCCCAGTCCCACACAAGCGTGTTGTATGCTTGCTGAACAAGCAGCGATGGGCCTTCTTCAAGCGCATGCGCATTCTCATCTATGGCGCGGTAGAGCGCAGCGACCTGGTCCCGCAGCGGATGGTCAGTAGGCAATGCCCCAAGCGCGTTCTGGTAATCACGTAGCAGGTCATAGACTGTGGCTGGCGCAGGCGAGCGCTCAATGCTGTTTGTGAAAGCGCCGATCTTGGCTTGCAGGTAATCAAAGTCCAGCAGAACCTCACACAGCTTGTCCCACATCAATTGCTTCCCCCTTCAAGACATTAAGCCAACAAATCAATGAGGCGCCGCCAAAGAAGGCGGCTTCCGCCGACAGAGGCTCCGGCAGCCAACACGCCCGCTTCCTCTGATCGCTGAGCGTCACAGTGGCGACGGGACGTTGTGATGGGGCATAGATGCTGACAACGGCTTCCAATGCGGCCAGCGCATTCCGCCTATCGCCACTCCCCCATCAGGATGAACGGCGCCCAGAAATATGGGTGCTCCCATTTCTTGTCCGCCGCTCGCAACAGCTTCAATTGGGCTTGGCGCAAGGCCTCTGCTTTGCCCATCGTAGAGGGCCAGTTGCGGGCGCCGGATAGCAGGCGGCGGTAGAACTCTACCATCAGCCTGGCAGTGCTCTCGTCGGCGACTTTCCACTGGCTGAGAACGTTGGATGTACTCCCCGCCACAAACAGCGCCCACGATAACCCTAAAGCTCCTTCCCCGGATCGAATCTTCCCCTGCGCAGTCTCGCACGCCGAGAGGACTACCAAGTCAGCGTTCAAATCCAGGTACAGAATCTCACGCGCCTCCAAGAAGCAATCTTCCTGCTCGTCCGGTCCCGACGCTAGCAGAATCCCCGAAGACATCGGGTTGGGCGGGAAGTAAACCCCATGCGTGGCAAAGTGTAGGATGCGCGCGCTGTCCGCTGCTCTTTTAGCCAGAAACTCGGTGGCGGTCCTTCGCAGGTAAGGCTTTGCGCCAAACAGCGCGGCCACTTCATTGACTTCGCCGGCGCTCGCGGGCAGTGGCGGGAATGCATCGCACAGTGAGAGCTTGTGTACCCTGTTTCGTCGCTGGCCTTGAGAATACGCAAAGGGCGCCATAGCCAGAAGTTGATTTGGAGGCGGCGGCTGCCGCTTTTGGGCTCGCTCTACCACTCCCTTGAGCGATGTCAACGACGGCGCATAAAAGACGGCGTGTGTTTCAATCAGATATCTGCCGTCAGGCTTCTGTAATGCCGCAAAGGGCACGTCCCACAAATCCCCGTCCGGCACAATGCAGATGACAGTCCTGCCCCGCAACGCTTTCTCCGCCGGGGCGACGAGATGCTGGTAGAGTTCCTGGCTCTCAGCCAACGGCAACGGCCATTCCGCTTCCATCCGCTTTCTCAGGTTAACCACCAGATTGGTCAGCTTTGCGCCACGCTTGAGATTGAGCGGATGCACGGTGACAGCGACCTGGCGCTCAGGATCAGAGATTTGGGATCGGGGCTGGAGAGTGATAACGAACAGATAGGAATGCTCCTCGCCAATAACATACTCGAGAAATACCACGCGGCCGTCGGGTGAGAGTTGAGACAGATCAGAAACATCGAGCCGCTTTCTCTCTTCACTCTCAGGGGTTATCTCCCTGGTGACGCCTGCCCTCTGAAGTAACTCGACCAGCGTTCTCGCCTTGGCTTGCTCGGCCACCCGGAGAGCTTCTTCCTTTTTGTTAAGCTCGAGCAAGCAGGTGACGAGGCCGTAGTAGGGAGCGGTGTATTGAGCGAGGAATCCGATTTTCAGGAAAGGGTCCTGAGCGGCGGTGCGGATCAGTTCAATCTGGGCGATCGCGTTCTGGTAAGCGCCGGCAGCCGGCTCCCATTGCTTTTGAGCGCGCCGGACGTTGCCGATTCCCCAGTGGGCGTGAAACTTTATCTCGGGGGCACCGAGGCTTTCGGCGATTTTCAGCGCGGCCTCAAACTGCGCGAGCGCTTCTGCCTGCCGCCGTAGGGCGGCATAAATCATCCCTTTGTTGCTCAGCGTCCGCGCCTCCCCAGCCTTGTCGTCAAGCTCCAGCGCGATTTTCAGTCTCTCCTCGTATACTTCCAGCGCCTTCTCGTACTCGCACGTCTTTTCATAGACAACGCCGAGGTTGTTCAGCGCCACCGCCCGGCTCGGTTTGTGATCTATCTCCCCCGCGACCCTCAAGCTATACTTAAACTGTGCGAGCGCATTCCTGTACTTACCCCGCTCTGTCATATCGGTTGCGCACCGGCTCCGGTAATTCTCTCTGCCCATCGCCAGATAAACATTTCCGATGTTATTCCATAGCTGCGCTTGCTCTACTCTCATCTCCAGCTTCCGAACCACTCCCAGGCTCGCTTTATACACCTCCAGCGCTTCACGATATTGGCCCGTTGCCGAATAGACATTCCCGATGTTTACCTGCGTCCGCGCTTCTTCTGCCTTCATCCCCAGCTTCCGAAACACGCCCGAACTCTCCTGATAAGCCTCCAGCGCCTTCCAATACGCGCCTGTCAATTGAAGGATCGCCCCCTGGTTGTTCAGCGTTTGCGCTTCCACTGCCCTGTTTCCCATCTCCCTGGCAAGCTTCAGGCTCGCCTCGAACCGGACCGACGCATCCGAATAACGGCCCGTCGCTTGATAGACGACCCCGATGTTGTTCAGCGCCTGCGCCTCCTCCGGCTTGCGTCCTATCTCCCTGGCAATCTTCAGGCTCGCCTCGAACTGCGCCAACGCCTCGCGATGCCTGCCCATCGCCCGGTAGGCGACTCCGATGTTGCTCAGAGTTTGCGCTTCTTCCGCCTTCATCCCCACCAGCCGAAACGCCATCAGGCTCATCTGGTACATCCCTGCGATCTTTTCATACGCCCCGCGCGCCTTCCCCTGCTCGCCCGTCGCCAAATAGACGTTCGCTATGTTGGCCAGCGAGGACGCCTCCCCCGGCTTGTAACCTTTCTCTCTCGCAATCTTCAGGCTCGCGTCGAACTGCGCCAACGCCTCGCGATACCTGCCGGTGGACTGATAGACGGCCCCGATGTTATTGAGCGACACTGCTTCCCCTACCTTGTCGTCTATCTCGCGCCTCAGTTTCCGGCTCGCTTCATACACGTACAGCGCCTCTTGATACCTGTTCGTCGCCAGATAGACACCCCCGATGTTGTTCAGCGTCGCCGCCTCCTCCGCCTTCATCCCCAACTCCCGAAACACTTTCAAAACTGCTTCATACTTCCCCAGCGCCTCCGCATACTTGCCTATTGACTGATAGACATTCGCCACGCTGCCCAGGGCCTGCGCTCCCCCCGCTCTATTCCCCAATTCGTTCTCAATCCTCAAGCCCGCTTCAAACTGCGCTAACGCTTCCGCATATCTGCCGGTTGACAGATAGACATTCCCTATGCCGCTCAGCGCAGTCGCTTCATCCGCCTTGCGGTTGATCTCTCTGGCAACCTTCAGGCTCGCCTCATACTCTCCCAGCGCCTTCCCATACTCGCCCTTTGCCAAATAGACATTTCCTCTGTTGTTCAGCGCGTGCGCTACTGTCGATTTGTCTCCCAACTCCCTGGCGATCTTCAGGCTCTGCTCAAACTTCGTCAGCGCCTCCGCATATCGGAGCGTTGCCTCATAAACAGCGCCGATGTTGCCCAGTGTCATCGCTTCCCCCGCTTTATCACCGGTCTCTCTGGCAATCTTCAGGCTCTCCTCATACGCCTCCAACGCCTCCCGATACTTGCTCCACGCCAAATAGACGTTACCGATGTTATTCAGCGAACCCGCTTCTCCCGCCCTGTTTCCCAGTTCCCGCTCGATTTCCAGGCCCGCTTTGAATTGCGCCAACGCGTCTTCATACTCGCCTTTTAACCGCTGGAGCTCTCCGATATTGTTTACCGCCCGCGCCTTCCCCGCCCGGTCGCCAATCTCTTCTGCAATCTTCAAGCTCTCCCGATAAGCCTGCAACGCCTCCTGATATTTGCCCGTCGCCAAATAAACATTCCCGATGCTGTTGAGCGTCGCTACTGTTCCACGCCTGTCGTTCGCCTCCTGGAAGAGCGGCAGCGCTCGTTGATAGTTATCCAACGCCGGCGGGTGCTGCGACTGGTAATAGAAGACCAGCCCCCGATAGACATAGCACCAGGCGAGCGCCGCTTTGTCGCCCAAAACTTCTGCGACCTCTAACGCGACGGCGTTGATCCTCAGCGCTTCGGCAAACTGGCCCTGCTTTGCCTGTTTATCGCCAGCCTGATACAACGTCCGCACCAATCCCGACGTGATCAACTCCTTCCCTTCGCTCAGGAGCTGCGCCCGTTCCTCCTTTGTTTTGGCTGCCAGCAACGCAACGGCCAGGTCCTGCTCGGCAAGGGGTCGAGCGCCGAGGGCAGACGGTAGAAATAGCAGACAGGTAATGACGAGTAGCGAACAATAAGTGGCGAATGATTTGGATAACATTTTTCCGGCGCGCATGATCGCCGCCTCCTGTGGCCTGCTGAGACCCTATTTCCAACCGCGTTGCTGTTGTAGAGCCTCCGACATCTTTTTAACCAGCGGGCTATCCGGGTTCTGTTGTTGTAGCCGCTCAAATTGCTTCTGAGCGTCATCGTAGAGACCGTGCGCCTCATACACCGCCGCCAACACAAGCGTGGACTGACCGGCAAGTTGTCGCTCAATGCGCTCCACCTCTGCGAGGGCCGCTTCTTCCAACACGCGAAACCTGCCCTTCCGCGACAGCCTCAACTCACCGTCGACAGTGGCTTCAATCTGCCAGGAATAGATTTCGCCCGGCTTCAATCCCGGAGCATCGGCAGGCAGCGAAAACTCAGTTTGTCTGCCCGCATCGTCTTTCCAAACGGTCTTGTTTTGTTGAGAGATGGCCAGCTTGTAGCTCCGCGCGCCCGCAGTGTGTTTCCAGAAGAAAGCAGGGTGAGTAGATTTGACGGCAGTGGCGACCGGGCTTAGCAAAACCGGCGCATCCTTCTCGCCCTCTCCACGGCGTTCCCCGTCGTGACGTCGCAATTGCGCCATCGCCGATTGTACTGACTCAGGTTGACTCGCCATCCCAGTCATCAGCAGTTCCTCGACTCGTTGCGCCGACTCTGGCGGCAATGAAAGGTTGCCGGGCAGTGATAGTTGTAAGGTAACCTGACCCGCAGTGTCTTGCAGCCTGGCTACGTCCTGCGTCTTGGCTACCATCAATTTGTCCTGTTGAAGCTGGGCTTGAAGAGCTTGATTATTGCGGAACTGGATGAAGAGCAGCCCTAGCGCCACCAGGGCAATCACGGAAACCAGCGCCAGCGCCGGTTGCGGGATAAATATCTGGCGCAGGCGCTGCGCCATTGCCCTCGTGGACTTAGAATTCCTGGGCCTGTGGTTCGCGACTTGGGTTACCGCGCGCAGAACGTCACGGCGGGATGGGGCATGAAGGATGTTGCCCTGTGCACCCAGAGTGATTTCGCCAACCGATACCTCCGCTCCCAGCGACTTTGCGCGGATAGGCGCTGTCCACTGTTCGTGGCTCTCATCGTAAATGGGCTCGCCCGCCCACAGCTGGTCACCAAGTTGATACAAGATGTAGCGAGACGCCTCCTGCTCCACCTCCTCAGCAGTTGCCTTTTGCTTCTTTGACGATGACATAACACATCACACTCCTTGGAACTACAAACGATAAGCACTGTAGGGACAAGTTGCCCATCCCGAAAAGAAATCTGCCCGCGGTACCTTACAGTGCGCTCCGCCCCGACGTGCATCAGGATCGTGCAGGTAGACAAACTGATCATTCAAACCAACAATAAGCGCCGAATGCCACTCCCCCTTTGGGCAACCAGGTAAGTAATACGGCAGAGACCGCAGTTGAATATTGGCTAGAACGGGACAGCCTGCCTTGAGCGCAGCTTCAACTTCCAACTCGATGCGTACGTTACTGAGCCACTCAGCATTGAGCCTGTAGCGGCGCGCAGCACGAAAGACATCCCCCACCAAACAACCCAATCCTTTCAAACAACCGCATCGCTTTGCCAACTTGGCTTCCGAGACCGGCTTGTGAGAAAACCGAAAGGCTAGCGCCATCAGCAAACACGCCGGGGCACAAGTATCATCGGTTTTCTGCTGAAAATAGGGAACCTCCAAGATAACCGTTTCCCTCGTAATTTCCATTTTGGCTTCCACCTGTGAAGGCTCGACCACTGGCGATTGCCCTAACTATTCATTCCGTCGAGCGCGCCGCGCGGGCAAAGGCTTCGAGGGCATTCAAGACCGTCTCGCGCATCGCTGGGTCGGCAAGCGCCGCCTTCAAGCTCTGGTAAGCCGCAAGCAAATCCGCGTCGGCGGCGATCTCGCGGGCGATCTCGTCGGCGCTCCTCTCCTCGTAAGGCTGAGTGGGTGGCGGCGCTGTTCGCGCCCCCCGAGTCCGCAAAGCTCCACGCACCGCCGCGCCGCGCGTGCGAATGCGATGTTGGGAAGTCTCGGCCCGCGCGTTTTCCACTTCTTCCAACAATTCGTCGAGCGACAGCCCCAACGCGTCCGCCATCGCCAGACACAGGTCATTGCCGGGCAGAGTCTGGCCCGCTTCCAGTTTGGTGATGAAGCTGGGCGTGACGCCGATGGCATCCGCCAATTGCTTCTGCGTCCACCCCTTCTTTTCGCGCGCTTGCCTGATCAGGATTAATAGTTTCGTCATCTTTCTTTTCCAATATTTTCATCCGAAGTAATATGAGTGACTGAATGAACTCGCCATCATTATAGCCATTTTTCCCGATGAGGGAAGGTGTTTGGCCCGCACAATTGACATTTAGAGGCAAACAGAGTAAAAATGGAGCGATTGAATTCACTCAATCCGTGAATATAATCACGCACAAATCGCACACACGTGAGGACAATGAAAAGGAGATTAGAAGGAGGTTACTATGACGAATCCTCAATCGCTTGAAGTCTTTTGTCCCGACATCAGGTGCGGCGATGAACAGTGGAACTCAACGGGTCCGGTTCCGATCAGATCCAGACGGCGCCGCCGGATGACTTATGCCGGCAGTAAAAAAATCGGGCCGGTATCTATGGCTCTCAGGAGCGTCTTCGATTCCGGCTCTGGCCTGGAAATGGGCACGTATCACCTGTATTTCTGCCCCGTCTGCGGGGAAGAGGCAGCCTATTTGGAGAAGCACGGGATCATGCGCCCCGTGGTGATAGATGTAGCTTGATCTGCGAAGGAGGGAAAAATAGCGCTGCTCCGGTTGCGAATTGAAGCGCCACCGGCAGCGCCATCCCCACCGGCCAAAGCCCGCAACCAGTTCAAGCAATACTGATTTGCGTAGTGACAGGCGCAAGACATCAAGGTTGTGAAGTCTGAGAACGCGCCGCGTCAAACAAGGCCAGGATCACCTCCGCCTCCGGGCTGATCGGCCGAGGGGAAACTGCGCCCCGCACCCGTACCGCCCCGCGTGTGCGTACGGCCGCGCGACTGAGAGGTCTCGGGGCAAGCGCCAACTCCTCCAATCCTTCAAGCGCCTTCGCTTTCGGAGTCGGATGTGGGTCACTCTTGACAATGTACGTGAGCAATTTTATCGCCTTCTCGCCCCCAATAGTTGGCAACATGTCGGCCACCGCTTCGCGCACGGGCCATTCCGGATCATTTCGCGCCAGGCTCTCAAACACTTCCAGGGTCAGATCATAGTCCCGCGATCGCCAGGCCCCGACGACTTCGCGCCGCACTTGCCACCCGGCGTCCTGAAGAGCCGACATTGCCTCGATTACCATCGGCTGTTGGGCTTCCGCGCTTGGCTGTTGGGCTTCCGCGCTGATAAATCGCGCGCAGACTGCTTCCAATTGCGGCCACTTGCGCTCCGCAAAACCGCGCGCCACCTGATTGGGCGCTGTGGCCGGATTGCAATCGCGCACCAGCCGCGCGAACGCGCGCGCCGCCGCCGCGTCTTCCGGCTCGGCGATCAACAATGCAATATCGTCATAAACATCCGGCGCAACATCAGACTTATCCAACGCCGCCAGCAAGCGGCCTTTGGCCAGATCGAGCACGTAACCCTCAATGCGGCAGCGGGCGTGCGCTTCGGCAAACGGATTGAGCCATTCGTTGACGAATTGCCGCTCGTCTTCGCCGGCATAGATCCAACGCGCCACACAGACGCGCGGCAACTGAGGCATCGGTTCCACTTCGGGATTTAATTTATGGCTGAACATAAATCACGGTCTCCTTATTGGTTGTTGGGGCGAGTCATTTCCATCCGGCGGCGGCGGCGAGCCAGGCCCTAACCTTCTCGCCCAGGTAATCCGCCTGGTAAACATTATCTCCATCCAGCCCTCGCGGGAAGGCTGCGCGATCACGCAGCAACTCGCGGTAGAAAAAGTCGCAGGCGTGGGTGGCCTCTTCGACGGGCGGGAAGAAACGCGGATCAGGGCTTTCCCAATCGCACAGCGCGGTGAAAACTTCCAAATATTCATCTGCGCGCGCTCGGAGCGGGCGGCTGCTCACCAAGCCGGGAATTTCTATCTCCTGCGTTTGCATCCAGACGCGATCAGGCAGCCCCACGGGCGATGCCGGCGAAACTTGCCCCGCCGCAGCCTGTGCGCCGATCTGCGGCGCGGGGACGGCCAGGCGGATATGTCTATTTTCGATGTCGCAGATGAGCGCGGCTGGCCCGTCATCATCGAACCCTTCGACCGTGATGGTTTTGCTCTGCGGCAGGATTCCTTTCCCCGTGCGGATGTAAACCGGCGTGCCATTCCACGGCGGGCCGATGAACTGTAACTCAATCACGCCGAAGGTCTCAGTATCTCTGGCCAGCATCCCGCTGAGATCAGACTTGGCGACGCCCCCTGCGCCGAAGGCATCGCGCGCCAGGTTGGCCGGCAGGTCGTATCGCGCCCGCCGGATTCGCACGATGCGCAACACCGACAGCAGGTCTTTGACCGTCGAGTGCCCGGTCAACGCGCGCAGCGGCTGAATCAGATGCGCAATCATATCGGCCAGCGCCCCGACGCCGTTGTAAAAACCGAAGCGCCCGCGCGGCAGCAGCCCGCCTTCCAGCGCCTCTATGCATACGCGCCGCGGACGCGCCAGTATGTGATCAGCAACCCGCCGCCGCCGCAGCCACTCAATCGCGACGACCGCCCACTTCGTGTTGTAGTGATCTACCGTCACGATCTCCAGCGGCGGCAGGCCGGCGATTCTTCCCTGGTTGTTGCACTCCTCTTCCAACGCCTGCCTGATCGCTTGAGTGGTCTGCACCGCCGCCGCGCCAACGGGACGCGTCAGTCGGTAATGCGTCTCCGACGCATCCTCCAACAGCCCGGCGACCGGCTTTTCCAAAGCAATCCTTTCGGCATACGCCGACCATCGCTGTAGCAGCTTGGGATACTTATCGGGCGGCGTAGCGACGTAAACGATGATGCGGTATTCCCCGGCCAGCGCGCGCAGCGTCTCATCATCCGCTTCGGGGCAGTACCTGGGTATCTCGCCATAACCTTCCAGCGAGGTAGCGCCCAGTAACCATTCTCTAAGGCTCTCTCTTTCGGTTGAAAATCGCTCCTTGACCTTTTTCGCGCGCTGTTCGATCTGAGTAACAAAATGTTTAACTCTCGCCGCAGCCTGTTCTTCCCCAATGCCCTCCAGGTAACCTGAGATTCGCGATCTTACTTCGCTTTCCAGAGTGCCCCGGTCTCCGTCGTAGGCGGCTCGAAACACCGGGCCAAGCCCTTCGATAAACTGCTCAATCGCGCGGTCCGGTCCGGAGCCGCCTGGCGCGGTCGGATCGGGCAGCGCGGGATTTGTCGCCAGGCGTCCAGTGAAATCCCAGTCAATCCTTTTGACAAGACGGCCGTCTTCGTCACGCAGCGGCGCATCCGCATCTTCAGCCGATTGCTCGATCAAGCGCCGGACAATCCATTTATCAATATCCTCGCGCGGCTGCACGTCCAGCACGACAACTTTGATGGGGATTTTCGATTCCGCCTCGAAGAGCCGCGCATGTTTGAGCACGCGCCGGATGCACCAGTCACCAAGACCGCCGATGATGACCAGGAGCACCGGCATCCGCGCTCGCGGATTGCTATCAGTCTGGTTTTCGTGTGCCATGTTTTTCCTCTCACTTGCACGCGTCACTTGCACGCGTCACTTGCACGCGTCACTTGCACGCGTCACTTGTACGCGCCTTCTTTGGCCGCGTAGCGGCTTGATGACCTTAGCCGTGGGTTTCAACCCACGGATCGGCGCGATAGTTCATCCCCGTCGCGTAGCGACGATTGAGTCTTCACATAAACGCATACTTTGAAGCTAACCGCCTCCCCCGGCTGCAACACAATCAAGTTACTCTCAACTCCCTGCTGAGCCAGATTGAATGCATCCGTCGGGCAAGTATAAGGCTCAATGCAGATAGCCTGCCTCGGCGCCGGCGGCGTGTAAACAACCACATTGGGAAACTGTCCGGCGTCGAATTCAACGATAGTTTGCACGCCCTTACCACGATCATCGAGAACGCACCGCGCCAGACCATCGCCGTCCGCCACAAGCTCCGTGAAGATGTCGTCCAACATCAAACCCGTTACCTCACGCGGCTGGCGCAGGTCATAACTCCCTTCTACCTCAAGTAACTTTCCGGTAGGCAAGCTATCGAGTAACTCCCACCTCTTTCGCGCCGGAATTTGAATAGTAGCTTGCGCTGAGCAGGCAAAATAGGGGTGAATCCCGAACCCGACCGGCATCTCCCGTTCGCCGACATTCTGCGCCACGGTATCCATTTCCAACCTGCCATCTTTCAACCGGTACGTCACCTCCAGCCGAAATGGGAAAGGAAATTGATCGAGAATCTGCTCCGCATACTGCGCCGCCTCTACCCCTGATTTGATCCACGCCCCTTCCCGTTCATCCGCGCCCGCCCCAAGCACGCGCCAGGCTTTGTCTCGCACGAACCCGTGACGGTTCGGATTGACTGCGAATCGCTGGCGGCGAAAGGAGAATTCCCCGTCGCGGATTCGATTGGGAAACGGGAAGAGGATGGGGATGCCGAAACTGGTCGGGCGCTGACGGAATTCCTCAAAAGACACAGGTTCCAGAATCGGCTCCTGCGCGCGGAAGGCAAAGCAGTTGTTACCAAATTGTGGGGCAATTTCGGCGTAGACATGGTCGGCCTCGCACAACGAGAATATCTCTACTCCTTCGCGCACCTCTGATTTGATCAAATACTTCTGAGACATAGCTCATTGCTCCTTCAAACTGTCGCTCACCTTCCACCCAGCGCCCACGCACTGGAAAGCAGCCCACCAATGTGGATTGGCAAATGGCCTGCCCTGCGAAGCCTTTGCCCGCTCTCTTAGAAGAAACTTTATACCGACTGCTTCTGTAGCTTGTATTTTCCCTTCTAAGATAAATTGATCCAGCTTGGGGTGAAGTATTGTTTCCGCTTCCTTCAGGTTTAAATCACGCAACCAGCATTGCGCTTCACCCAGCGATGATGCCTTGTCCACCTTGTTCTCGTACATATTCGTGTGAAAGCGCTGCATTAATAGAGCCGTCGAGAAATCGGTCACCGCCCACAAGCTCGGAACCACCGTCTGTGCTCCCGCCACCAGAAACGCCGCCGGCTGCCCCTGATATTCGTCAATGATGTCACGATGATCGGTCAGTCCAGTTTCGCAAGCGCTCATAACTGCCAGCCACGTCCCGCTCAAATCCATCGGAACCACATCCCGCACAGTCAAGCTTCCGTCTTCGTACAACACTAGCCGCGACTTCTCCACCTCAGTCAGATCGAAGAGACCATGGCAGGAGAAGAGCTTCTCTTCGCCGAACGAGACGTGTTCTTTGACCGCCTCCGCGGTGGCTTGCGCGCCAGCCAGGATGCGCTGCTGCTCCGCCGGGAAAAACTTGCAGACTTCCTCAACTTCCCAATCGGAGAAGGGCAAGGAGCCATCCGGATTTTGGACTGCAAACAAGCTGTGGGCCGGAGCGCCATTGGCCTGCTCACGAGCCAGACAATGCTTCAACACTTGGCAGCTCGGAGTGTAAGCGATCTCATAATCATCCAGCAGGTAGCGGCGCTGGCCGGTTTCATTCTCCCACCAGCAGGCATGCAGCGGCAACAAGTTGAGACCTTTGTTCGGCACAAGAATCAATCGTCTGGCCTTCGGGTAACGCTGCCGCAATCGCTCGTGTACCTGCGCGAACAACCGTTTGTACACTTCTCCTGTGGTTCGCTCCACACAGGCCAGCCATTCATCCAGCCAATCACGCGGGCGGTCACGGTAAAGCTCGTATTTCACCAGCCAGCCAGCCGCGGGTGTGTTACCCTCAAACTGCACGAGCATCTGCCACAAAGCTTCGTCAATGAAATCCTGTATCTCAATCACCTGATCGGGCGTGACTTCTTGATCTTCAGGCCCGACCAGAAAAACATAAGTGCCTTCATGCGTGACGCGAAACTCGATGATGACGGCATTGGCAATCGCCGCTAATCCGGTGATATCTTTTATTTCCAGAGGTGAAGCAAAGGGAAGGTAACCAGGGTCTGCCTGGCGGAAGCGGTTTTCCGTCTCCGTGATAGCGATGCGGTAGTCTATCAACTTCTCAATGTCACTGCGCACAGAGCGTGGGGAGCCTCTCTCTCGACGCGACTGTGAGTCAGCTTCAACGAGAGGAGTAGTTGACAATTGGCGCTCTAGCCCGCGAGCAGCGGAAAGGCGCCATTGATATTTTTGCCATTCACTTTCGGACACTCCCTGTGGTTTAACTTCCCGCTGCCAGAGATGATCGGCTAAGTTGCGGGTCTTGCCTCGCTCAGTGAGGGCAAGCGCCAAGGAATATTGCGTGGTTCGCACCGCAGAGAGAACAGCCCTCTCGAAAACCACTGAGGATTCGGCTAAAACCCGATGGCGCTCTGACTCCTGTAATGCCGCTTCCCGGATCTGCTCTGCAACCGTGACAGCTTGGGTATAAGATTCCAGCGCTTGTCCCCAGGCCTTGTCGCTAAAGTACAACTCGCCGAGAATATGGAGAGTCTGGAGGCAGTCGAAAGGAAAGGAATCCGCTGTTCGAACCCGCAATGCCGCCTGGCAGTGCTCAATCGCCTGCCGGAGATTTGTCTCACGATCTCCGGAGGGGAGTTTGGAATAAGCAAACGCCAAATTGTTCATGGTCGTTGCCCACTCCACCGGAAAGCCACTCTCGGTGTGGATCCGTAATGATGCTTGATGACATTCAATTGCCTGCCGGAGATTCACTCCACGATCACTGGTGGGAAGCTCTACATAAGCATTGGCCAGGGGCTTCGATCATCGTTTCGGCCACAGTGCCACAAATCTGAAAACGATATGTTGTCTTAAAATCATTCGTTCTTTGAAATCCAATATTGGCGCCTGGTCATTCCACGGCGTCAGAAGAATTGC
>Ga0187894_10002492_pt1 | contig 21934 bp, 26 predicted proteins | sample GBC1701081metaG_FD_136650 | JGI IMG/M metagenome (GOLD analysis project Ga0187894, IMG submission 136650) | White microbial mat communities from a lava cave in the Kipuka Kanohina Cave System on the Island of Hawaii, USA - GBC170108-1 metaG ... | reverse complement strand
TTTGTCATGCTGAGCGCAGCGAAGCATCCAGTTGGGAGAACGCAGCCAGCAAGCGCATCGGATACCCTGATGGACCCTTCGCTCCGCTCAGGGTGACAGACCGGGGTGAGTTCATCTCCGGAAGCCGCCGAAGGCGTTGCGCCTTCGTTGGATGTCTCAGAATGACAGGGATGAGTATGCTGCATGGGAGTCTTCGCGGCCTTTGCGTTCTTGGTGTGAAGAATCATGCGTTGGCGGCCGCGGGCACGGCGGCGGGTTGATAGTGGAGCGTCGCACCCTCGCAGAAGGGCAGCCCGGCCCACGCGGAGGCATCGAGCAACTGCCCGGTGGACGGGATGGACGCGTGGCTGAGCCCGGCGAGCGCCTTCACCTCAGCGGACATCATGGACCAAACCGAAGCGAGGTCGCTGTTTGCTGTGGGCGGGGTGCCCTCACCCCGCGGGGCAGGCGCATCGCTGCCGGAAACAAGCGGGGTGAGGGCACCCCGCCCACAAAGCTGAAGAAGGCTGGAGAGCGTGACGAGATCGTCGGCCACGCCCGCCGGGCCGGGGACGGCCTTCGCGAACTTCTGGAGCCGGAACTGCTGGTTCACGAACGAGCCGGACTTCTCGAAGACGGTGAGCGTCGGGATGACGACGCGCCAGGGGCGCGCAAGCCCTTGCCCGCCTTCCGGCGGGTTGGCCGCGGCGCTGGTCGCGTTCTTGTGCGTGCCGAGATAGACGATGGCGACCTTGGCGAGCTGCGCGGCGGTCAGGCCGGCGGCGGAAAGGTCTTCGCCGATCGAAACGACGGTCTTCACCTTGCCGGCGTCGATGTCGGCTGCGAGGCCGGTGAGCTTCTGCGACGGCAGCGTAGCGATGAGCCCGGTGACGAGCGCGCCGCGGACGTTCGGATTGCGGTCCGCCGAGACAAGGATGCCGTCGCCCTGCCCCACCCGGCTGACGAGATGGGTCGAGGCCTTGAGCGCGTCGGCGAGTTTCTTGGTGAGGAATTGTTCCTCGACGGAGCTGCGACCGGAGCCGACGACGGCGATGCCTTCCGGGTAGGGCGCACCGCCAAGGCTGCCGCCCTTGTCGCCGCCCCGATGCACCGGCGACGCGGTATCATCATCGCGGCGGACCGGGCCGGTCCGCCCTACCAAAAGATCGGCAGCAGCCTTCAGCGCCATGTCATTGGTCGAGTCGGTGCCGTTGACGGTCGGCGACGTGAGCCGGTCGTCGGATTTCACCTGCTTGTAGAGCACGCGGCCGGAATCGGCCATCCAGGTGTCGTTGACGGCGTCGTTCTGGCGCGGAGTGATGCGGTAGATGACGCCCTCGCGGCTCCAGACCTCGGTGTTGGCGCCGACGGAGGACTCGGGGTCGATGGACGGCGTCTGCTTGAGGAACCAGACGCGCATCTTGAACCGGAAGTCGGTCGAGGTGAGCGCGCCGACGGGGCAGATGTCCACGGTGTTGAGCGAGTAGTTGTTCTCCAGCTTGCGGCCCGGGTGGCAGGTCAGCGTGCTGTAGCTGCCGCGGTCGATGAAGCCGAGGACGTCGTCCTTCGCGACCTCGCGGCTGAAGCGGATGCAACGCGAGCAGAGGATGCAGCGCTCGTCGTCGAGCGTGACGCGCGGGCCGAGCTGGGTGCGCTTGGGCTTCACGTTCTTCTGCTCGACGAAGCGCGAGTAGCCGCGGCCGTAGGCGGTGGAATGCTCCTGGAGCCTGCACTCGCCGGCCTGGTCGCAGATCGGACAGTCGAGCGGGTGGTTGATGAGGAGCATCTCCGTGACGCCCTCGCGGCAGTCCTTGACGAGCGGCGTGTCGGTGCGGATGTGGAGGCCGGGCGAGGCGTTGGTGCCGCAGCCGATCTGCGGGCGCGGGATCCAGTTGACCTTCTGCTTGCCGGTGGCCGGGTCGATGAGCGGCGCCTTGGTGGCGGGATCGACGGCCGGCAGGCCCATCTCGATGAGGCACATCCGGCAGTTGCCGGCGACGGTGAGCTTCGGGTGGTAGCAGTAATGCGGGATCTCCACGCCGGCGAGCCGCGCGGCCTCGATGATGTTCGTGCCCTTCGGCACGGACACATCCCGGCCGTCGATGTTGACGGTGACGAGGTCGGGCTTGGAGACAGAAGACATGGGAGACAGGATGGAAGGAGTCAGGAACCAGGAGTTGCGATCGCCTTCGCGTAGGCGTCCAGCAAACGACTGACTTCCTCGAGATCGCGCATCGGGGCGGACGAATCGCCGTAGCCGAGATCGCGAGCGAGAATCAGATAATAACGACTCTCCTCCAAAGACCCCTGCGCCACGTTCATGAACCGCCTTTTGTCAGCCACGCCGCTTTTCTTGAATCCCTCCGCAATGTTGGCGGGCACCGAAACGGCCGCACGCCGGAACTGGGCCGTCAGTGAATACTGCTCCCTGGTCGGGAATTGCTCCGTGAAACGATAGACGGCCAGCACCCAGATGTGCGCCTTCTGCCAGACGATCAAATCCTCAAACGTCCGCGCCGGAACCCGCTGGCTCCTGGCTCCCGGCTCCTGGCTCCTTGGCGCTGTCATGGCGGTTGTCATGTCAGATCAGGTTCGTCCTTTCGCCCGCGAGGTTCTTCCTCGCTTCGTGATAGGCGGAGAACTCGTCGCCAAACTTGGCGAGGAAGCTCTGGGTCGGCCACGAGCAGGCCTCGCCGAAGGCGCAGATGGTGCGGCCGGGGATCTGGTCGGCCACGCCCTTGAGCAGCGCGGGGTCGTTCGGCCGCGCCTCGCCGTGCACCATGCGGGTGGTGATCTTCTTCATCCAGAGCGAGCCCTCGCGGCAGGGCGTGCACTGGCCGCAGCTCTCGTGCGAGTAGAACGCGTTGATGTTGGCCAGCGCCTCGACCATGTTGACGGAGTCGTCCATCACGATGACGCCGCCGGAGCCGCCCATCGTGCCGATCATGCCGAGCGAGTCGAAGTCCATCGGCACGTCCTCGACGCCCCAGTCGTAGTCCTCCATCCCGGCGCCGACCTTGCGCTTGCCCTTGTAGCGCTCGCCGAAGCGCAGGATCTTGGCCGAGGAGCCGCCGGGGATGACGGCCTTGAACTTGCGGCCGGGCAGCGGGCCGCCGCAGACGTCGTTGAGGAGCTGGCCCATCGTGACCTTGCCGCACTCGAACTCGTAGTAGCCCGGGCGCTGCACGTGGCCGGAGACGCAGTAGATGCGGGTGCCGGTGTTGTTCGGCGTGCCGATGCGCGCGTAATTCTCGCCGCCCATGTCGGCGATGTGCTTCACGTGGCAGAGCGTCTCGACGTTGTTGACGATCGTCGGGCACTGGTAGAGCCCGAGCACGGCGGGGAAATACGGCGGCTTGATGCGCGGGTTGGCGCGCTTGCCCTCGAGCGACTCGATCAGGCCGGTCTCCTCGCCGCAGATGTAGGCGCCGGCGCCGCGGTGCACGAAGATGTCGCAGGAGTGGTCGGTCCCGAGGATGTTCCTGCCGACGAGGTTGGCGTCGCGGGCCTCCGAGATGGCCTTTTCGAGGATGCGGGCGCCGTGCGGCATTTCGCCGCGGATGTAGATGTAGGCCTGCTTCACGTTGTTGGCGAAGCAGGAGATCATCGTGCCCTCGATGAGCTGGTGCGGATCCTGGTGGATGATGTAGCGGTCCTTGAAGGTGCCGGGCTCGGACTCGTCGGCGTTGACGATGAGGTAGATGGGCTTGCCGCTCTTGCGGTCGACGAGCGTCCACTTCACGCCGCAGGGGAAGCCGGCGCCGCCGCGGCCGCGCAGGCCGGACTTCTTGACCTCGTCGATCAGGTCGGCCGGCGGGCGGGCGAACGCCTTCTTCATGACCTCGTAGCCGCCGTGCTTGAGGTAGCACTTGAGGTCGTTGGTGTAGCCCGGCTCGTCGATGTGGGCGAAGATCAGGCGGCGCTGCGAGGGGGCGGACATGGCGGGGATCATTCCTTCTCGTCGATGACGATGTCCACGCCGCCGGTCCAGCGGGTGACGATGTTGTAGACCGTGGCGATGAGGATGCCGCCGAGGAAGCCGGCCACGCCGTTGGCGATCGGCATGAAGAGCGCGCCGACGCCGAAGAACACCCACGGCACGCCGGGCAGCGGCGAGAGGTTCGCCGGGAAGATGGAGGGCTCGAAATATGCCGCGAGACCGCCCGCGAAGAGCAGCACGGGCACGAAGATGAGGCTGAGCACCCCCTGCAGCACGGCCACGGTGATGCCGAGGCGCATCGGCGCGATCTGCTTGAGCCGGACCCTGCGCAGCATCACGCGCCTCCTTTCTTCGCGCCGGCGCGGACCTCGCCGGCCAGCGACTTCACCTTGGCCGCGTCCACCTTCTCGTGCAGGTCGTCGTCGATCATCACGACCGGGCCGGTGCCGCAGGAGGCGAGGCACTCGACGAAGTCGATCGTCACTTCGCCGTCGGCGGAGATTTCGCCGCGGTGGCAGCCGAACTCCTGCTCGAACTGCTCGCAGACCTTGTAGCCGCCGACGAGGGCGCAGGAGAGCGTGCGGCAGACCTTGATGTGACGGCGGCCGATCGGCTTGCGCCGGAACATCGGGTAGAAGGTCAGCACCTCATAGACGTTGACCGGCTGGAGCTCGAGCTTGGCGGCGATCCAGTCCATCGCCTCGTCGGGGATATGGCCGAGGTCCTCCTGGATGAGGTGCAGCAACGGCAGCGTGGCGCTGCGCTTCACGGGATAGTGCGTGATCACTTCGTCGATGCGCGCGAGAGTTGCCGGCTTGAGGTTCAGCATGGGCGGAAGTCCGGCGCGTCGGCGGACCAATTTACGATTTCAGATTTACGATTTACGACAAATCGCGCGGCTGAGTCGAAGTTGGTTCGGAAAATCGTCATTCGTAAATCGTCATTCGTATATCACATCACCGGTCGCACTCGCCCATGACGAAGTCGAGCGAGCCGAGGATGGAGACGACGTCGGACACGAGGTTGCCGACGCAGAGTTTCTGGAGGATGGAGAGGTTGCAGAACGAGGGGCTGCGGATCTTCAGGCGCCACGGCACGCCGCCGCCCTTGCTCACGACGTAGAAGCCGAGCGTGCCCTTCGGGTTCTCGGCCTCGAAGTAGGCCTCGCCGGCCGGCATCTGCGGGCCCTCGGTGACGATCATGAAGTTGTTGATGAGCTCCTCCATGGACGTGAGGATCTTGTCCTTCGGCGGCGCGAAGATCCGGCGCGCGTCCTTCGCATACCAGTCGCCGGCCGGGAATTTCTTCACCGCCTGCTTGATGATGCGGATGGACTGCTTCATCTCCTCGCCGCGGCAGAGGTAGCGGTCGTAGCAATCGCCCTTCGAGCCGATCGGCACGTCGAAGTCGTATTGATCGTAGCCCCAGTAAGGGCGGTCCTTGCGCAGGTCCATCGGCACGCCGGAGCCGCGGAGGTTCGGGCCGCTCAGGCCCCAGGCGATGGCGTCGGTCTTGGACACGACGCCGATGCCGACGGTGCGGTCGAGGAAGATCTTGTTGCGCGAGAGGAGGCCGAGAATCTCGTCGAGGATCGGGAGGAATTGGTCGCAGAACGCGTCCGTCTCCTCCAGCCAGCCGGGGGGCACGTCGCGCGCGACGCCGCCGATGCGGCTGTAGCTGGTGGTGAAGCGCGCGCCGGTGAGCTTCTCGAAGAGCGTGTAGAGCTTCTCGCGCTCCTCGAAGCAATACATGAACACCGTCCACGCGCCGACATCGATGCCGTAGGCGCCGAGGCCCATGAGGTGCGCGGAGACGCGGGCCATCTCCGAGGTGACCACGCGGATGGCCTCGACGCGCGGCGGCATCTTGAGGCCGGCGAGCTGCTCGACGGCGTGGGCGTAGGCGGCGTTGTTGGCGAGCGGGGCGAGGTAATCCAGCCGGTCCGTGTAGGGCACGAACTGGTTGTAGGTCATGTTCTCGGCGATCTTCTCGTCGCCGCGGTGCAGATAGCCGAGCACGGGGTCGGCCTTCGTCACCGTCTCGCCGTCGAGCTCGAACTGGATGCGCAGCACGCCGTGGGTGGAGGGGTGCGACGGGCCCATCGAGAGCGACATCTTCTCGGGGTCGAACCCTTCGACCGGCTCAGAGCCGGCTCCCGGCGGGAGGTTCGCCGCGACCTTGGCGCCGGCCTCGGGAAATGTTTGTTCGGTGGCCATCAGGCGATTCCTCCTACGGAACCCACGGAAGACACAGAAGAAATTCTCAGATCTGTCATTCTGATCCCGCGGTAGCGGGAGAAGAATCCAGAATGATGTCCACTTGCGACCGTGCCGCTGGATCCTTCGCTGCGCTCAGGATGACACGCATCGTGGATTCCTTGGACTTCATTGTGAATCTTCGTGGCCATGGTCAGGTGGTGCCGGGTTTGGCGCTGTCTTCGTTCCAGGCCTCGTCCTTGGCGCGCGGCTCGGCGGCGCTCATCGGCTGGCCGGAGGCGGGCGCGACGAACGGACCGCCGGCCATCGGCGCGGAGATGAGCCGCGTGCCGGTCTCGGCCGCGATCTCGAGATCGGGCAGCTCGGCGGGCAGGCCGGCGAGCGGGAACTCCTTGCGCAGCGGGAAATACGGATAGCCGTCCCACATCAGGATGCGGCGCAGGTCGGGATGGCCGGTGAAGGTGACACCGAGCAGGTCGTAGCACTCGCGCTCGTGCCAATCGGCCCCGGGCCACAGGCCGGTGGCGGTCGGCATCGCGGGCTCCTTGTCGTCGGCGCAATTGGCGGCGAGGCGGACATAGACGTGCTTCGTGCTCGAGTAGAGGTGCCAGACGACGGTGAAGCGCGGGGACTGCTCCGCGCTCCAGTCGATGGCGGTGACGTCCACGAGATAGTCGTAGCCCTGCGCGTCGCGGAGGAACTGCAGCGCGGCGATCGCGTCGGCCGCGGGGACGTTGAACGCCGGATGGTCGGCGCTGGGACGCGGCGTCGCGGCGGGGATGCGTTCCTGGAGCGCGGCGGCGACGTCGTTCATGGCGGAGGCGACGGGCGGACGGGCGCTCAAGCGGTCTTCAACTGGTTCGAAAGCGAGCGCTCACGCTTCACTTTGTTCTGCAGCTTCAGGAGGGCGTCGAGGAGAGCCTCCGGGCGCGGCGGGCAGCCGCTGACATAGACATCGACGGGAAGGATGCGGTCCACGCCCTGCAGGGTGGCATAGCTGCGATACATGCCGCCGGTGGAGGCGCAGGCGCCCATGGCGATGCACCATTTCGGCGCGGCCATCTGGTCCCAGATGCGGCGGACGTGGACGGCCATCTTGTAGGTGACCGTGCCGGCCACGATCATGCAGTCGGACTGGCGCGGGGAGAAACGCATGACCTCGGCGCCGAAGCGGGCGATGTCGTAGCGGCTGGAGGCGGTGGCCATCAGCTCGATGGCGCAGCAGGCCAGGCCCATGGGCATCGGCCACATGGAATTCGAGCGGAGCCAGTTGATGGCCGCGTCGGCGCGCGTGACCACGACGTCACCCTCGATCTTGCTGTTGTAGGCCAGTTCTTTGTCGGCGGAAACCATCGTGCGTGCGCGTAAAAAAATGCAACGCAACCTACCACCCGACCCACCCCATGCAAGGCGGTTTTGGGCGCAAAGCCGGGTTGCTCCGGCATAAGGGCAGGAGGCGCACCGGCGGACAACTTTTCGCTTCCGTTTTGGGCCCTGAATCCTACGTTCGGCCCCCCGCTTCCGGAGAGGTGGCAGAGTGGTCTATCGCACCGCACTCGAAATGCGGAGTGTCGCAAGGCACCGTGGGTTCGAATCCCACCCTCTCCGCCAAATCGGCATGTAATCGAATATCGGCAAAGATACTTGCGAAGTATCTTGAAGAGTATTGTATGTGTGCCGTGAACCAAACTGCTGGCAGTTCTGTCGTGGATCTATTTGACGCGAGAGATCGTGTGCTGCGGTTGTTTTCGCGAAAGACCGGGCCGCAGCCCTATTCCAGGCTTTTGATCGAAACCCAGCTGCCTCAACACACCTTAGATACCGTTTTGAGGCTGCTTGAGGCAGAAAAGAAAATCAAACAGGCCGAACAGCCTCCCCAAGCAGACGAAGCTCAGTATGTGAAGCCGTCTGGCGTCTTTTCTGGCTTCTGATCAAGATCTGACCACAACGGCGCATACCCTTCCATGGATTTAATGGCGCTTGTTGCAGTGGCAATTGCCTTGGTAGGAAGTTTCGGCGAGATGATCTCGAAGTATGAGCGATTCAGCCTCAAAGAAATTCTCAATTGGTATCTCGGTCTCTATCTACTCATAAACGGGTTCTTCGCCTTCATTACGTATTACTTTCTCCCTGATGTAGCCGCCTTCTTTCTTCAGCCTGATCAAGTTGCATGGATGCAACAACCGACGTGGGGGCGGGTATTTGTTGCCGCTTTTGGCTACATGGCGATTGCGAGAACCAAAGTGCTCACCATCAAAGAAACCCCCATTGGCATTGACACCCTATACGATGCCTTTGCTTCGTTTTGCCTTCGCCACACTAACACAGCCATCGAGAACGCCCGGGAAGCGATACTAGAGGCGGTCTACAAGGATTACTCCAGTTTGCAGGTTTACGAGGATGCCTTTGATGCGCGCCTTAAAAGCGCAGTCGAAAGCGAGAGAGAAACTCTGCGAAGCCAACGGAAAGTGATAAGGTCTTCGACTCTCAAAGAGAAAGTGAAATGCAAATCTATAGGAAATTTGCTCCTCCAAATAGTGGGCTCCGAAAAGGAATTAAGAAACGCTTTAGAGAGCGCGAAATAGGCCCGGAGCGGCCCCCCTATATCACACGTTCTCGTCCTCGTGGCCGCGGAGTTCGCGGCGGTTGGCCGGCAGGTGCTGCGGCAGGAAGAAATAACACAGCATCAACTGCCAGCTCCGCGACGAGCGGTAGAGCGCGAGCGGGGTCAGGATCGAGAGCATCACGGCAAGAATCACCGCGGCGCGGCCGGAGAGGATGTCCAGATACCAGAGGATCGCGACGGGCGCGAGCGCCGCGAAGACGGTGATGCCGTAGTTGAGCGACATGGCGCCGAGGTAGAAGCCCTCGTCCTTCTCGTATTTGAGTCCGCAGGCGGAGCAGGACTCGTCGAGCTCGAAGAGCTTCCCGGGCTTGAAGAGCGTGCGGCCGCCGCAGTTGGGGCAGCGGTTGGCGAGCCCGCGGGAGAGGATCTGGGCCTGGGTGACCTTCATGGAGCGGAAGATTCAGCCACGAAGGGCACGGATGCGCACGGATAAATTCCGCGGTAGGGCGCGTTATCCCTAACGCGCCGTGGCGGGACACCGCAATTCTCCGAGTCCCACGGCGGATTATTGATGCTCGCGAAATAGGCTGATGCTTGCGTTGCCCGAGGTAGGGCGGAGCGGCTCGCTCCGCCGCGAGTGCGATATCACGTTCACGGCGCACCGGGCCGGTGCGCCCTACCCGTCAGTTTGATATGCGAACCTCAAATAGGATAATCCGCCCTACCCTCTTCAGCCGACCTCACCGCGGCCGGCTACAGCCTCCAACCATTCGTGCCTATTCGTGTGCATTCGTGGTTTTTAAGTCCGCAAAAAAAGGCGCGCCGGTGAGGGCGCGCCTTGGCCAAGAGAAAATTGTTCCCGATCAGGCGCCGAGCTGGAAGCGGGCGAAGCGGCGGATCTGGGTGTTCTCGCCGAGCTTGGCGATCTTCTCGGAGAGGATGTCCTTGATGGTCTTCTTGCCCTCGGGGTCCTTCACGAACGGCTGCTCCATGAGGCAGACCTGCGAGTAGTATTTCTCGAGCTTGCCCTCGATGATCTTCTGCATGGCGGCCGGCGGCTTGCCCTGCACCTGCGCGGCGGCGATGTCGCGCTCCTTGGCCAGCTCGGCTTCGGGCACGTCCTCGCGGCGGACGTAGGCGGGGTTGGCGGCGGCGATCTGCAGGCAGAGGTCGCGGCAGAGGGACTTGAAGTCGTCGGTCTTGGCGACGAAGTCGGTCTCGCAGTTGACCTCGATGAGGACGCCGACTTTGCCGCCGAGGTGGATGTAGGACTCGACGAGGCCCTCCTTGGTGGCGCGGCTGGCGAGCTTGTCCATCTTGCTGCCGAGCTTCTTGCGCAGGATGGTGACGGCCTCGTCAGTGTTGCCCTTGGCTTCGTCGAGGGCCTTCTTGACGTCGAGCAGGCCGGCCCCGGTCTTCTCCCGGAGGGCGCTGATCATGGCGGTGGTGACGGTGGTGGCGGTGGACATGTCGTGTAAGTTGGCTGCGGGAATCAGACGTCGTCGGTGCTGACGGCGGATTTCTTGGCGCCGGTGCGGGCCGGGCGCTTGCGGGCGGCGAGCTTGCCCGGGGCCTCGGAGCCGCCGTTGCCGTTGTCGTCTTCGCCGTTTGCTTCCTCGCCACCGGCGAGAACTTCGACGGCCACGGGCGCCGCTTCGCCCTCGGCAGCAGGCGCGGCCACGGGAGCGGCGACCGCCTGCTCGGCGCGGGGCGCGCGGCGGGCTTCGCGCTGGGCGAGTCCGCGCTGGATGGCCTCGACGATGGTGTCGATGATGATGCGGATGGACTTGGTGGCGTCGTCGTTGCCCGGGATCGGGTGCGAAAGGAGGGTCGGGTCGGAGTTGGTGTCGGAGATGCCGACGCAGGGGATGTTCATGCGCTTGGCCTCGCGGACGGCGATGTCCTCGTAGCCGGAGTCGATGACGAACACGGCGCCGGGCAGGCCGTTGATGCCGGCGATGCCGTCGAAGTTGCGGGTCATGCGGGCCATCTCGCGGCGGATGGCGGACTCCTCCTTCTTGGGGAGCTTGGCGAGGTCGCCGGCGGCGTCGAGCTGCTGGAACTTCTTGAACTTGGCCAGCGACTTCCGGATGGTCTCGAAATTGGTGAGGGTGCCGCCCATCCAGCGGGTGGTGACGTAGGGCATGCTGGTGGCGGTGGCGGCCTCGCGGATGAGCTCCTGGGCCTGGGTCTTGGTGCCGACGAGCAGCACGTCGTCGCCGCGGGCGACGAGGTGTTCGAGGAAGGCGCAGGCGCTTTCGAGCGCGTTGTAGGTCTTCTCGAGGTCGATGATGGTCACGCCCTGGCGGTGACCGAACACGTAGGGCTTGGAGCGCGGGTTCCAGCGCTTGGTCTGGTGACCGAGGTGGACGCCGGCATCGAGCAGGTCTTTGTGGGTGATGTTCATGGATCTATGTCTAACGGGACACAGGTCGGCCAAGTGGGCCGCCTTGCGATCGTCTGCCGGGATGCGCCGTTCCTGTTGAGGCGGAGCACCGCGGCGGGTTGGGACGGGATGGTTTAAGGAACAGGAAGGGCGAAAACACCCGGCGCGGAAACCACTGGCAAGCGGAATCTCGGTTTTTCGGAAAAATGGGGTTTGACAGGCAAAAACGCGGTTCGCACGTTCACCGTTCCAATCGTTGCAGGGTGGAGCAGTCCCGCGGTCGCGGGACTCGTCAGGCTCATAATCCCGCAACGGCGGGATCGCGGCTTCTCCCCGAAACGCGAGGTTCTTTATGCCGCAAAGGCCGGTTTTTATTAGAAATCCGGCAATTTTAGTCACTTTCACTGCAGGGTGGAGCAGCCTGGTAGCTCGTCAGGCTCATAACCTGAAGGTCGCGGGTTCAAATCCCGCCCCTGCACCCACTTAAAACCCTTGGGCCGCAAGCCCGGGGGTTTTGTGCTTATGGATACCCCCACCTATCGGGTTTACATTCTCTGCAACCCCGATGGCCGACTTTACATCGGCCTGAGCGACGATGCCGACCGACGTCTGGCCCAGCGTAACTCAGGCGTGGCAAATGGACCCGCCATCGCGGTCCGTGGGAACTTGCATGGCAAAGCGCGCTGCTGTCCCTGTCTGATGCCCGCAAACTCGAGAATCGACTCAAACGACAGAAAGGCGGAAAAGGTCTGCAAACACTAACTCGGCGGGAACTGAACTGATCATCCCGCCCCTGCACCCACTTACGAAGTGCTGCTCCAGTCGTCCGTCATCACGATCATGCGCATATCGCGGGCTATCTGCCTCCTTGGGCTACCGGTTCTCGCCGGACTGTGCCCGGCCAAGGAAGAGCTGCTTCCCCTCTACGGGCAGGACCGGGTGGCCATCGAAGTGCCCGAAGACTGGAATTACGCGTCGCGGCAGGATGACGGCTTGGTTTCCGCGCAGTTGTCCGATCAAGGCAGGCAAGTTTCTTTGCAAATCACCTTTTTCCCCGACCCCGAAGGTCGCATGGCGGACGTGGAAAACCAGACCGCGCTGATGGGCGATCTGGCCATGGAATACATCGAAGGCTCCGTCGAGAAAGCGGCCAAGCTGGAGCCGTTGAAACCGCGGCGCGGTTCGGGGCTGTTTTGCGTGTTCACCGACGCCAAGCTCGCCGGCAAAACCGAGCTGCCGCCGAACGAATACCGGCACGCCACCGCGGGCATCAGATCGTCGGCCGGTTGGTTCGCCGCCTTCACACTGCTGAGCCAGGACACGACCTCGCCGGCCTACCGCCGCGCCCTCGGCCTGTTGCGCACCAGCCTGCAGCCCACGACCTCCGGCGCCAAACGCGTCCGCGACCCGCTGGCGTTTTAGCCTCCGAGAGAGCCTTGCGAAAAGGGTTTGATTCGCCGTTCGCGGCTGTTAACCGTCGGCCCCTCGTCTTGGACGCTTAGCTCAGTTGGTTAGAGCACCTGCTTCACACGCAGGGGGTCACTGGTTCGAGTCCAGTAGCGTCCACCATCTCACACCGGCCATGCAGTTCCAGTTCCTTTCCGGTCCGGCAGCGCAAGCAAAGCTCAAAGAACTGATCGGGCAATGCGTCGATATGCAATGGGCCGTGGCTTGGGCCACGGACAACGAGGTTCTCCGCACTGCGCGGAAGCAACTACCCAAACTCAAACGCCTAGTCATCGGCACTCATTATTATGTCACGAGCCCGCAGGTGCTGCAACGACTCGCCCACCTCGATACCGTGCGGGTAATGCTGCACGATGGTCACCTGTTTCACCCCAAGGTTTATTTCTTCCGTATGCCGGGGCAGGTTGCTGCGGTCCTAGGCAGCCACAACCTGACTGATGCGGCGTTCGAAAAAAACATCGAAGCCAGCGTCCTCGTGACTGGAGATGGGACCGAGAAGATGTTTGGCGACCTCGGCCGCTTCCTGGAACGCATGTGGGAGCAAGCGCGCCCGATCGACGCAGCGTTCCTCGGCTCCTATCGCGCGCAACACCGGCGCAATCAGCATCATCGGGATGAACTGACCAAATTCCGCCTGGTCCCGCGCCCGAAATCCAAGGCCGACAACGAATCCCCCTTGGATCTCGACTGGCCTGAATTCGTCCGCCGAATCCGCCAAGATCCACACCACGACTTCAACGGCCGTTTGAGGATCCTCCACGCAGCTGCGAAGTTCTTCCGCGAAGAAGCATCCCTCGCGAAGATGAAACGCGAGATCCGGCGGCAGATTGCCGGCACCCAAGGTAAAAGCGCCCGCAAGGAAATGGATTGGGGGTGGTTCGGACAGATGAGCGGGTTCGGTGGATTCGCTCACCAGATCAATGAAAGCCCTGGAAGGCTTTCCCAGGCGCTCGACCATATCCCGTTGTTCGGCGCGGTGACGCCCGAGCACTACGCGAAATACATACGCACCTTTTCCCGCGCCTTCGTCGGCGAGAAACGCAAAGGCCGCCTGGGAACCGCCACCCGGCTGCTCGCCATGAAGCGGCCCGATTATTTCGTCTGTCTCAACGACGCCAACCGCACTGAGCTTTGCCTTCGCTTTGGCTCGTCCGTTTCGAACGTCACACTTGAGAGCTATTGGGAGAAGATCGTGGAGCCCATCATGAGCTGCCCATGGTGGGGCGAGCCCCAACCCTCTCACCCCGGAGAAGCCGCCATCTGGCGAGGCCGCGCGGCTTTGCTGGACGTCATCTACTATAAACCCGCGTAGCATTATTTCCGGGTCGCCATGGCCCGTTTCCGGCCGGGGAACAGCGTCCGGCAGACCTCGCAGACCGTCCCGTCGCACCCGCGGGCGGTGCAGTGCTCGCGACCGTAGAAGATGATGCGCAGGTGCAGCTTGTTCCACTCCTCCGGCGGGAAGAGCTTCTTCAGGTCCGCCTCGGTCTGCTCGACGCTGCGGCCGTTCGTCAGCTTCCAGCGCTGGGCGAGCCGGTGGATGTGCGTGTCCACGGGGAACGCCGGCACGCCGAACGCCTGGCTCATGACCACCGAGGCCGTCTTGTGTCCGACGCCGGGCAGCGCCTCCAGCTCCTCGAACGTCCGCGGCACCTCGCCGCCGTGCCGCTCGACGAGGATCCGTGAGAGTTCGCTGATCGCCCTCGCCTTCTGCGGCGACAGACCGACCGGCCGGATGATTTCCCGGATCTTCTCCACCGGCACCTTCGCGATGTCCGCCGGCTTGTCGCCGAGCGCCCAGAGCCGCGGCGTGACCTTGTTCACCCCGGCATCGGTGGACTGGGCCGACAGCACCACGGCCACGAGCAGCGTGTAGGCATCGCGGTGCCGCAGCGGAATGGGCGTCTCCGGATAAAGCTCCGTCAGCCGGCAGGCGATGTGGTCGGCTCGGGCTTGTCTGGTGTTGAAAGCGTTTGTCATCGCGAGGCCCGCCACGCGGGCCGTGGCGATCCAGCTGGATTGCTTCGTCTCCCGCAAGGCGGGATCCTCGCAATGCCCGGCGACCACGAACAGCCGGGCTTTCACTCCCGAAACAACGCTTAATTGCTCCGAATGGAGTCCAAAACTCGGTTGCTAGGCCCCTGCCCCGGCCTAGCGTCGGGCCATGGCTTCGCCTCGCGACCTCCTCGCTCCGCTCGACACCTTTGAACGCCGCCACACCGGCTCCGACTCCGCCGGGATGGCGGAGATGTTGCGGACCGTCGGATTCGACTCGCTCGAGGCCCTCGCCGATGCCGCCGTGCCGGCCGGCATCCGCCTCAAGCGCCCGCTCCGGCTGCCCGCCGCCGCCGGCGAATCCGCCGCGCTCGCCGAGCTGCGCGCCCTCGCCGCCAGGGACAAGGTGTTCCGCAGCCACATCGGCATGGGCTATTACGATTGCGACACGCCCGGCGTCATCCAGCGCAACATCCTCGAGAACCCCGGCTGGTATACCGCCTACACGCCCTACCAGTCCGAGATCTCCCAGGGCCGGCTGGAGGCGCTGCTCAATTTCCAGACCGTCGTCACCGACCTCACCGGCCTGCAGATCGCCAACGCCTCGATGCTCGACGAGGGCACCGCCGCCGCCGAGGCCATGATGCTCGCCCACCGCGTGAAGCTCGGCGAGAGCCACGACGCGTCCGTCTTCTTCGTCTCGGACAAGTGCCACCCGCAGACCATCGACATCGTCCGCACGCGCGCCAAACCGCTCAATGTCTCCGTCGTCACCGGCGACCACCGCGCCTACGATTTCGCGGGCAAGGTCTTCGGCGTGCTCGTGCAATACCCGGACACCACCGGCAGCGTCCACGACTTCCCCGCGTTCTTCGATAAAGCCCACGCCGCCGACGCGCTCTGCGTCGTCGCGACCGACCTGCTTGCGCTCACGCTGCTGCGCGCGCCGGGCGAGTTCGGCGCCGACGTGGCCGTCGGTTCGGCCCAGCGCTTCGGCGTGCCGATGGGCTTCGGCGGCCCGCACGCGGGCTTTCTCGCCACCAAGGACGAGTTCAAACGCCAGATGCCCGGCCGGCTCGTCGGCGTGTCGAAGGACGTCCACGGCAACCCGGCGATGCGGCTGGCGCTCGGCACGCGCGAGCAGCACATCCGCCGCGACAAGGCCACGTCGAACATCTGCACCGCCCAGGTGTTGCTCGGCGTGATGGCCTCGATGTATGCCGTCTATCACGGACCCGAGGGATTGAAGCGCATCGCCCAGCGCGTCCGGCTGCTCACGCAGATCCTCGCCGACGGGCTCGAGGCCGCCGGTTTGAAGGTCAACACCGAGCCGGTGTTCGACACGCTCACCGTCTCCGGCATCGACGCCGCCAAGGTCCACGCCGCCGCCCGCGCCGCGAAGATCAACCTGCGCCCCGTGGACCACTCCACCATCGGCATCTCGCTCGACGAGACGACCACGATTGAAGAGGTGAACACGCTGCTCGGCCTGTTCGGGGTGGAGCGCGTTGACCCGAACGCGCTTTCCGATTCGTCGGTCCTCGACTACCCCGCCCCGCACCAGCGCAGCTCGAAATACCTCACCGCCGCCGTCTTCAACCAATACCACACCGAGCACGAGATGCTCCGCTACATCAAACGGCTCGAGGCGAAGGACCTCTCGCTCTGCCACTCGATGATCTCGCTCGGCTCATGCACGATGAAGCTCAACGCCACGAGCGAGATGTTCCCGGTCACATGGCCCGAGTTCGGCCGGCTGCACCCGTTCGCGCCGGAGGACCAGACCAGGGGCTACGCGAAGCTGTTCGCCCAGCTCGAGCAATGGCTGGCCGAGATCACCGGCTTCGCCGGCGTGTCGCTCCAGCCCAACGCCGGCTCGCAGGGCGAATACGCCGGGCTGCTCGTCATCCGCGCCTACCACGAGTCGCGCGGCGAGGGCCACCGCGACGTCTGCCTCATCCCCACCTCCGCGCACGGCACCAACCCCGCCAGCGCCGCCATGTGCGGCATGAAGGTCGTGCCGGTGGCCTGCGACGCCAATGGCAACATCGACGTCGCCGACCTCAAGGCCAAGGCCGCGGCGCACGCGGCCAATCTCGCCGCGCTGATGGTCACCTACCCGTCCACCCACGGCGTGTTCGAGACCTCCATCCGCACCATCTGCAAAACCGTCCACGACCACGGCGGCCAGGTCTATATGGACGGCGCCAACATGAACGCGCAGGTCGGGCTCACCTCCCCCGGCCGCATCGGCGCCGATGTCTGCCACCTCAACCTCCACAAGACCTTCTGCATCCCGCATGGCGGCGGCGGCCCCGGCATGGGCCCCATCGGCGTGGCGCAGCACCTCGTGGAGTTTCTGCCGAGCCACCCGGTCGTGCATTTGCACGCCGACACCGGCGGCCATCACATGGGCGCGGTCAGCGCCGCGCCGTGGGGCAGCGCCAGCATCCTCGTCATCTCGTGGATGTTCATCCGCATGATGGGCCCCGACGGGCTCAAGCGCGCCACCCAGACCGCCATCCTCAACGCCAACTACATCGCGCGGCGGCTCGGCCCGTATTTCCCCGTGCTCTACCGGGGCGCCTCCGACCTGATCGCGCACGAGTGCATCCTCGAGTTCCGCCCGTGGAAGAAACACGGCCTCGAGGTCGAGGACGTCGCCAAGCGCCTGATGGATTACGGCTACCACGCCCCCACGATGTCGTTCCCCGTCCCCGGCACGCTCATGATCGAGCCGACCGAGAGCGAGACCAAGGCCGAGCTGGACCGCTTCTGCGAGGCGCTCATCTCCATCCACGGCGAGCTGTCCGCCGTCGCCAGCGGCGAGAGCGACAAGCTCAACAACCCGCTCAAGCACGCGCCGCACACCGCCGCGGCCGTCACCGCCACCGACTGGCACCATCCCTACTCGCGCGAGACCGCGGCGTTCCCCGACAAGTGGACGCGCGCCGCGAAGTTCTGGCCCGCCGTCGGCCGCGTGGACAACGTCTATGGCGACCGGAACCTGGTGTGCTCGTGCGTGGGGATGGACGCCTATGCCGAGGCGCCGAAGGCATCCTCGGCGCAGGCGTGAGGCTTATGCGGAAGGATCGAAGATACCTTCCGCGCATGCCTGAAGCCTACGCCGAGGCTCCGAAGGCGTGAGTCAACCGATCCGGTTTTAACCACGAATGCAGCGCCCAACGGCGCTGCTACTGGGTGCGGCTCCGCCGAATCGGCTTCGCCAGAGGGTTCCGAGGGTCGGCTAATCGCCGACTGGTAGGGCGCGTTGTCCCTAACGCGCCGCGGCGGCCGGGGACAAGCCGCCCTACCTGACATGGATCTCACCGCGGCGATTAGCCGCGCCCCGAAGCCAAAACCGGAGCCGATTAGGCGGAAGGGATCTTCAATCCCGCGACTGCGGGACGTTAGGCGGAGCATTAGTGGTCAAAATCACTACGACTCCCCGTCCTCGATCTCCGATGGCTTGATCGCCGCGAGCAACCGGTCCAGCTCGGCCTGCGTCGGATTACGTATAGAAAGCACGGTGAGGATCGCCGGGCCGGCGGGCAGTTGCACCTGCGCCGGCTTGCCGGCCGCCATTCCGAGCAGCGCCGCGGCCAGCGGCGAATTGTGCGGCAGACATTCGATGCCGCTTTCCGGGTCGGTCGCCGTCTCGCCGTAAGTCGCCACGAGGAACTCAAACCGGTGCTTCTGTCGTCCGCCGGCATCCTGCTTCTCGATCCGGATCACGTGGCCGAGCTGCACGAAGTCGGTCGGCTTGGTCAGCCACGCCGCCGGGTCCACCTCGATGAACGTGTTGCGCCGGTAGAACCGGTCGAGCTCGTCCATCTTGCGGTCCACGGCGCGGATCGCGTCCTTGGCGGCCTTGAAGCCGAAGTTCTCGCGCAGGTCGCCCTGGCTGTGCGCCTCCATCTTGTCCTCCACGAGCGCGGCGCGCTTCACCTTCAGCGCCTCGAACCCCTCGGTGAGCCGGCGGAGGAACCCGCGCCGCACGTAGATCGTCATCGGCGGCGGCGGAGCGAGGCGGAAGATGTTCTTGCGGCGCGGCGGAGCCATGCGCCGCCGAGTGAGCGGGTCGGGAATGGAAACGCAAGCCGCGCGCCGAACGGATGTGGAGGATCTGTCTCCCGACGGGCCGTAACCTGTCCGGAACAAGCCGGCTTGACCCCGAAAAACACGAATGGACACGAAAGACATCGCACCGCCAGTCATCCCGGGCACTCGGCAGAGGCGGTCACCCCAGCGTCAATCCAAGCTACTCCAACCGCTCTGCCCAATAACCCGGACGCTGCTTGAAGTGCATCACCGCCACAATCCATACCCGATCGGGCAGATCGAGATAGACGATGGCATACGGGAACCGTTGTCCGAAATGCCGTCGCGCCGGTGGATCGAACATCCGGAACAACGCCGGCTGCTGCCGGACTGCCCGGATCAACTCGTCCAGCGCATCGTAGAACTGACCACCGAGACCGGGATGGATTGACGCGTATCGCTCGGCCGCCGCCTTGATCTCCGCCCGCGCCGCCCGATGGAAGCGCAGCGGTTTCACCGCCCGGTGATCTTGCGCAGCTCGGCCATGACTTCGTCGCCGTCCACGCCCGGCTCGCGGCCGCTTTCGATGTCGGCGATGCGCCGGCGTATCTCCTGCCGCCATGCAGACTCGATCTCTGGATCGGGTTGGGTGAAAGTCTCCACCAGCAGGCGGTCGAACAACTCGGCCGCCTGTTCCTGCGGGAGTTGACGCGCTTCGCGGACAATTTGTTCGACCGACATGGCCATGCCCGGAAAATGCGCCACGCCCCCAGAAACTCAACCACGGATTGGTGGCAGCCCCTGACGACGGACCTTAGGCATGGGCCCCGCTGCCGTAAAACCCGCGGGTGATCTCGGTGCGCAGTTGCGCCGCTTCGGCGGGATCGTCGGTCGCGACCATCTTGGAAGCGAGGGCGGACAGCTCGGGTCCGCTCAGGCGGCGCTCGGCATCCAGCGTGTAGGCAAAGCGCACGACCTTGGCCTGCTCCTCGGGGGAGAGGGATGAAATCTCCCGGATGATCTGGCTGGCGGTCATGCCCAGCACGCTACCCCAAAGCCTCGCCCTCGCAAGCCTTGGGTTGGGCTGTTGGTCATCGAACTCGAGTGCCGCGGGCAAACAGCAGGGCTTGCGATTCGCCAGCCGGAGGCGGCTTCTCATACCGCGTGTGGCTGGCCAATCCCAGCAGCATTTCGATTTGTCCGGCTGCCCGCATGATCTGGAACAGGTCGAGCGATTCCAAGGTCGTGTGCGGTTTGACGTATTCTGCGAGATAGGTCTCCGACTTCGCCACGCCGCCGTTGCGCGCGCTCACCAGGAAGGCGACGGATTCGGCCTCGATCTCCGCCTGTTCGTGCCCGGGCATCGGCCGCTCCGGAATGCCGCGCGGCTTGTCGGGGCCAAGGTGCCCGAGGAAGAGATGCGCCAGCTCGTGAGCGAGCGTCATGAATTGCTGGGCCGGAACATGGTTGCGGTTGAGATGCAGCCGGTAGGTTCCGGGCTTCTTATCGGTCGGCAGCGCTGTGCGCCGGATATCACCGGCTTTGCTGGCTCCCGCGTCCACGAGGAGGCACTCGATGGCCTTCTTGCCGAGCAATCGGATGAAACGATCGAGGTCGGAGGTAGTGACCGGACCACGGGCGGGGAACGGATCCACGTCACGCGGCAACTCCGGGCCTTCCGTGTCCAACACATCGTAAACCAATGCCACCGGACCGAAGGGCCAGAGGATGAGCAACGGCCGGGCGTGCGTTTTCACGCTGCGCCCGAAACGAATCCGCCAATCATCCGCCGAGGCGGCGTAGGTCAGCCCGGGTTTCTGCACATGCAGCAGCATGGCGTTGAACGGGGCAAAATTCCTCAGCCGCCGGACGAACTCGAGCAGGGCGAAGTATTCCTTGCTGGTGCGATAGAGGCGCGACTGCTCCAGCAGATGATCGAGCAAGGCCCTCTCGGCCCGTCCTGGTCTTCGTGTCGGCATGGTCGCGCAAAACGTGCGTCTCAGGGCGGCAGCTTCTTGAATCGGGCGAGCGCCGCAACCTTGGTCTCCTCGGGCACGAGGGGGAAGGTGCCGAGGATGTGGGTGAACTCCGCCTCCGTGAGGTCGTAAAGGCGGGCGACCTGGGCGTCGATTTCGGACCGGAGCTTCGCGCGACCGGCTGGCGTGCGTTCGCCGTGCGTGCGGTGCGTGGCCTTATGCTCCGACGTGGCAACAGAGACGGCGAAGCGCCTGCTGGCGCGGATCAAACGGCTGAGGGAATCCCTCGAACTCAGCCAAGAGGCGTTCGCCGAGCGCGCCGGGCTCGACTACAAGTATTACCAGCACATCGAGGCCGGCCGAAAGCAGAACCTGACCATGGATATCCTGACCAAGCTCGCCTCGGGCTGCGGAATGGAACTGAGCGAGCTGTTCGACTTTGACCACGAACCCATGGCCGTGGCCGAGGATCCACCGGCGGGCGAATCCCGCCCGGGTTCAGGCAAAGGGCAGCGCAAGACGGGCAGGCGTAGAGCCATCCCTTGACGCACAGGCCGGGACAAGTAGGCTGCCGTCATGCCGCACTCGCCGCAAACCGCCCTTGCCACGCAGGCGCTGGATTTGCCCCCCGCGGAACGCGCCCGGCTCGCCGTGCTCCTGTTCGATAGCGTGGAGACCGCGCGGGATGATGTCTGGCCGGCCGCCTTGGTGGCGGAGCTGCAGCGCCGCTCCGCCGAACTGCGCTCCGGCATGGTGCAGGGTCTCACCAGTGAGGAAGTCTTCGGCTCGCCGCTGTGAGGGCGGTCTATCACCCGGCCTTCAAGATCAGCCTCGATGCGGGATGGCGGCGTTATGAGGCCATCGGGCTGCCGCTGGCGGAGCGCTTTCGCGACGAAGTGAGGGACGGTGTGCGGCAATTGCTCTCCGGCCTGGTGGATCACGCGGTCGGGCCGCATGGATTTCGCTGCTATCGCTGCAAAAAGTTTCCCTACCTGATTTATCACGAGCGGACCACGGACGCGGTGATGTTTCTGGCTGTGGTTTACGCCGGCCAAGACCCCGGATCCTTGCAGGAAACGCTGAACCAATACCGCGGAAGCAGCTGAATTGCGCGGTTGATTCCAAACCTCGGAACCCGGTTTTGTCCAGGCTCCGGTCACAGTCTGGCATTCATCTGTGTCCATTCGTGTCCATCTGTGGTTTCTCAACTGCACGAGTCCGGCCAGGCCGCGCCCCCGGTCCGGGTTTTCCCGCAGTCCGGCCGGTTGACAGCATCCGGCAGGCGGGGCACTTTGCCCCCGTGAGCAAGAAGCCGCACAAGGTCGGGGAGCCCAAGGCCGCCTACGCCGCCAAGAAGCCGGCGAAGGC
>Ga0187894_10002491_pt1 | contig 21936 bp, 16 predicted proteins | sample GBC1701081metaG_FD_136650 | JGI IMG/M metagenome (GOLD analysis project Ga0187894, IMG submission 136650) | White microbial mat communities from a lava cave in the Kipuka Kanohina Cave System on the Island of Hawaii, USA - GBC170108-1 metaG ... | reverse complement strand
TGCCGACCGACAGGAACACCCTGTGGCGGATCACGATCTCGTCGTCAACCACCGCGGGGCGCTTCTCGATCGCGCCGATGCCGAGGATCGCGACCTGCGGCTGGTTGATGATCGGAAGGCCGCCGTAGCTGCCGAAGACGCCCATGTTCGTGACCGTGAACGTGCCGCCCTGCGGCTCGTCCGGGCGCAGCTTGCCCTCGCGCGCGCGGCGGGAGAGGTCGTTCACCTGGCGCGCGATCTCGGCGAGCGGGAGCGTGTCCGCGTTGCGCACGACGGGGACGATGAGCCCGTACGTGCCGTCCGCGTTCGGCACGGCGACGGCCATGCCGACGTTGACGTCGCCCTTGAGCGTGATCTGCCCCGCCTCGGCGTTCACCTGCGCGTTCACGTAGGGGAAGTCGCGGAGCGCGAGCGCGCTCGCCTTCAGGAAGAAGGGCGTGAACGTGAGTTTCTCGCCCGTGCGCTGCTCGAACGGCTCCTTCGCGCGCTCGCGGAACCCGACGATCCCCGTCACGTCGCAGTCGGTCACGATGTAGACGTGCGCGGACGTGTGGATCGAGTGGACCATGTGCTGCGCGATGAGCCCGCGCATGCGGTCCATCGGGACGACCCGGTCGCCCGCGGGCGCGGTCGCCGTCGCGCCGGCGGCGCGGGCGGGCCGCTTCGCGAGGTAGCCGAGCACGTCCTCCTTCGTCACCCGGCCGCCGGCGCCGCTGCCGGGGATCAGGGCGAGATCCTGCTCGGAGAGTCCCTGCGCCTCCGCGATGGACCGGACGAGCGGGGAGTAGAAGCGGCCGTTCGCGGCGCGCGGGACCTTGGTCGCGACCGCGGTCGCGGGAACCGGGGGGGGCGGGGGGGCCACGGGGCGCGGCGGCTGCGCGACCGCGCGCGGAGCCGCGACCGGGACGGGCTTCGGCGGGGGCGGCGGCGCCGCCTTCGGCGCGGGTTTCGCCGCAGGGGCGCCGGCGGGAGCCGCGGCGACCGGAGTCGCCCCGACCTTCTCGCCCTCGGCGACGATCACGGCGAGTGCGGTGCCCACTTCGACCGTGCGGCCCTCCTCGACGAGGATCTGCCCGAGCACGCCCGCCGCGGGCGAGGGGATCTCGGTGTCCACCTTGTCGGTCGAGATCTCGAGGAGCGCCTCGTCCTTGTCCACGCGCTCGCCCGGCTTCTTGAGCCACTTCGTGATCGTTCCCTCGGCGATGGACTCGCCCATCTGCGGCATCACGACCTGGGTAGCCATGGGGCCCAATTGTACGGAGTCTCGCACCTTTCCCTCAGGGGCGGCTTGGCTCGCAGAGCTTGTGAGCAAATCCCTGCTGGCTTCGGCCGGCCTCGGGCCGACGCCTGGGATTTCTTCACAAGCTCTCAGCGGACGGCGTGGAGCAGGAAAACCTCCCTCGCCCCGATCCTCCCGGCACGCACGGCGCGCACGTCCGGCGGAAGCGTCGCGACAAGGAGCGGCATGGACCTCGTGACCACGAGCCTCGGCCCAGGTGCCGCGAGGAAGCGAAGGGCCTCGTCCGCGGTCGCGAGCCTCGCGAAGCGGCGGCGGTCGGAGTAGAGGTGGAGAAGGCCGAGGAAGTCGTCCGGGTGCATCGCCGCCTCCCCCGTGCCCGGCGGGAGGAGGGCGTCGATCCGTGCGGAGATCGCGCGCGACGACCGCACCGTGTCGAGGCGCGGCGCCAGCGCGATGTCCACGAGCGCGAAGCCGAGCGCGACCTCCGCGACGAGGATCCAGGCGCGCGCGCGCCGGGCGCCCAGGAGCGCGAGCCCGGCGAGGGCGAGGCCGCCCGCCGCGACGATCGCGCCGCCCGGCAGGCGTCCCGCCGGCGCGAGCGCATCCGCGAGGTAGGGCGCGATGCGCAGGCTGCGCAGGACGGAGCCGCCCGCGCCGAGCCCGAACGCGACGAGCACGAGGCCCGCCGCCGCGACGACGAGGTGGAGGGCGCGCACGAGGGTCGTCGTCGTGGTCGCCTCGATCCCGCGCGCCACGAGGAGCGCGAGCGCGGGCGCGACCGGAAGCAGGTACGGGACGCGCTTGCCCGGCAGGGCGGAGAAGAGGAGGAACCCGAGCACGAACCAACCGAGGAGCATCGCGGGCGCCGCCTCCTCGTGCCGCCGCCGCCACGCCCACGCGCCGGCGGGGATCGCAAGGAGGAACCACGGCAGCAGCCAAGGGGTTCCGTACGGGACGAAGTACCACGATGGCTGATCGTGGATCCAAGGCTCGGTGATCCGCGTGAGGACGTGCTGACCGAGGATCTCCTTCGCGTAGCCCGTCGGGGCCCTCGTGAGGGCGAGCGTGAACCAGAGGACCGGCGGGCCGGCCGCGACCAGCGGGCCCCATGCGAGGTGGAGGGGGGCCCGGGGGGAGGACGGGCGCACGTGCGCGAGGCGCCCCGCGAGCACCGCGAGGAGCGGAACGACGACTCCCGGGGGCCCCTTGCCCAGCACCGCGAGGCCCATCGCGGCGTAGAAGAGCACGACACGCCTGCCGCCCGCGAACCAGCCGTAGACCGCGAGCGTCGTGAGGAGCGTCAGCGGCACGTCGAGCTCGCCGAAGCGGCCCTTCCACGCGAAGCCCGGTGTCGCGGCAAGGATCGCCGCGCCCAGCATCGCCGCCCGGCGCGAGAAGAAGAGGCCGCCGAGCGCGGCGGTCGCGACGACCGCGGCGGCCGCTGCAAGCGCAGCGAAGACGCGGACGCCCTGGACGCCGCAGCCGATCGCGTGGAGCGCCGCGCCGCACCACAGGAAGAGAGGCGGCTTGTCGCCGTAGACCTCGCCGTTGAACCGGGGCACAAGCCAGTCGCCGTCCTCCGCCATCTCGCGCGCGACGGCGGCGTACCTCGACTCCAAGGACTGCCAGACGTCGCGCGACCCGAGCGCGGGGAGGAAGAATGCGGCACACGCCAGGAACAGCGCGGCCTTGTCTCGAGTTGACAAGGGCGCGCATTGTAGGGGGTGCGCTGCTCGAAGGTCACGAGGAAGACGAGGGGCCTCAGTCCTCCTCGTCCACTCCGCCGCCGAGTCCGACCACGAGGAGGTTCGTGAGGAACATCATCCTCGTGCGGCCGGTCCGTCCCGCGGGCACCTTCGAGGCCTCCGGAGGAAGACCGCCGATCGAGTCGATCGCGTCCTTCGCGCCGAGGACCAGCCGCCGTTCGGGCGAGGCGAGAAAGCGCCGCACCTCCTCCTCGTCCGCGAGGGGCACGAGGCGGAGGCGCGCCGAGTAGAGGTTGAATCCGCCGCTGTACGCGTACTGCTCCTCGCCGGGCCTCCCCGGGCGCCTCGTCGGGTAGAGGCCGACCTCGCCCTCTCCGGGGGGCACCAGCCGGTCCATCCCCTCGGCGATGGGTCTCGGGGACTTGTACGTGTTGATCCGGGGCACGAACGTGAAGTCGACCGTGAAGAACCCGACCGCCATCGCCCCCGCCATGGCCCAGGTCGCCGCGAGGTGGAAGCCGCGCTGCGCGAGTGTGAATCCGGAGAGCGCGAGCCCGCCGAGAACGAGCCCCCCTGCTGCGACCGCGAGCCCCCCCGGCGGCATCGCGATCGGGCCGAGCGCCGACCACACGTAGCGTTTCTGCCCGGCGAGGAAGTAGACGCCTCGCAGCCCGAAGAGCACCAGCGCGACGCCGATGACCGCGACGACGAGCTGCATCACGACGAGGATCGTCGCCGTCCGGCGCTCCGGCGTTTCCCGCTCGACGAGCAGCGCCTCGATCCCCCGCGCCGTCAGCAGCGCGAACGCGGGCGCGAGCGGGAGGATGTACGCGATCCGCTTCCCGGAGACCGCCGAGAACGCGACGAGCCCGAGGAGGAACCACAGGAGAAGCATCAACGACGGGCACTCGTCGAACCGCCGCCGCCACGCGCGCACGCCGGCGGGGATCGCGAGCGGGAGCCACGGCAGGAAGTTGGCCGAGGCCTCGTTGACGTAGAAGTAGAAGGGCTGCTTGTGCTGCCACGAGTCCACGACCCTGCCGAACATGTGGTGACCGATTAGCTCGCGGGCGTACGAGGGCCCGGCCTTCAGGACCGCCGGCACGAGCCAGCACGCGACCGGCAGCACGGCAACGACGACCCCCCATGCGGGATGGAAGGGGGCGCGGGGGGAGGAAGGGGGGATGCGGGCGAGGCGCCCGGCGGCGACCGCGAGGAGCGGCACGAGGACGCCGGGCGGCCCCTTCACCATCACCGCGAGGCCGATGCCCAGGTAGAAGAGCGCGACGCGGCGGCCGCCCGCGAACCAGCCGTAGACCGAGAGCGTCGTGAAGAACGTGAGCGTCACGTCCAGCTCGCCGAACCGGCCGAGCCAGCCGAACTCCGGGGTCGTCGCGAGGATCGCCGCGGCGAGGAACGCGGCGCGCCGCGAGAACCAGAGCCGCGCAAGCGCCGCGAGGGCGACCATCGTGCCTGCGGCCGCGAGCGCGCTCACGACGCGGACGCCCTGCGCGCCGACGCCGACCTTCCGGAGCCCCGCGGCGAGCCAGAAGAAGAGCGGCGGCTTGTCCTGATAGGGCTCGCCGTTGATCCTCGGGAGGAGCCAGTCGCCCGTCTCCGCCATCTCGCGCGCGATCGTCGCGTAACGCGTCTCGAGCGGCTGCCACACGTCGCGCGAGGCGAGCGCGGGGAGGAAAAACGCGAGGCCCGCGGCGAGGAGGAGGAGCGAGTCCGTACGTCTCGTCGCGCCGGCGTTCGCCACGTCAGTACGCGACCGTTTCGAGGATCGCCCGCTTGATGTCCGCCGGCTGGGGCGCGAACGCGTCCTCGAGCTGCGGCGCATGGGGCACCGGCGTATCGATCGCCGCGAGGCGGCGGATCGGCGCGTCCAGGTGCTCGAACGCGCGCTCGGCGATCCGCGCCGCGATCTCGCCCCCGAAGCCCCCTGTCTTCGTGTCCTCGTGGAGGACGACCGCGCGGCTCGTCTTCCGGACGCTCTCGAGGACCGCCTCCTCGTCGAACGGCACGATCGTCCTCAGGTCGATCACCTCGACCTCGACGCCCTCCTTCGCGAGCTCCTCAGCGACGTTCGTGCCGTGGTAGACCATGCTGCCGTAGGTGACGAGGCTCACGTCGCGCCCTTCGCGGGCGACGCGCGCCTGGCCGATCGGGGTTACGACCTCGCCCTCGAGCGTGTCCTTGAGCCGGCGGTAGAGGTACTTGTGCTCGAAGTAGAGCACGGGGTTGTCGTCGCGGATCGCGGACTTGATGAGCCCTTTCGCGTCGCGAACCGTCGCGGGCGCGACGACCTTCAGGCCCGGCACGCGCGCGAACCACGCCTCGGGGTTCGTCGCGTGGAAGGGGCCGCCGCGCGTTCCGCCGCCCGAGGGCAGCCGCACGACCATCGGCACCTTCGCGCCCCACCGGTAGTGCGCCTTCGCCGCGAAGTTGACGAGCATGTTGAAGCCGCCGGTGACGAAGTCCGCGAACTGCATCTCGGCGACGGGGCGGAGCCCCATGATCGCCGCGCCGACGGCGGCCCCGAGGATCGCGGTCTCGGAGAGCGGCGTGTCGAGGATGCGCGGGCGGCCGAACTCCTCGAGGAACCCCTGCGTCACCCGGAAGGCCCCGCCGTAGGTGCCGATGTCCTGGCCGAGACAGAAGACGTTCTGGTCCCGGACCATCTCCTCGCGGAGCCCCTCGCTGATCGCCTGGAGGTAGGTGATCTCGCTCACGGCGCGTAGACCTCCGTGATCTCGTGGCCGGGGTCGGCGGGAGGCTGCGCGAGCGCGTCGTCCGTCTGTTCCTCGAGCTCCTTCTTCACCTCGGCGTCGATCTTCTTCGCGCTCTTGTCGTCGAGGAGCTTGGCCGCGCGGAGGCGCGCCTCCAACGTCGCGATCGGGTCCTTCTCCTCCCACTCGTCGAACATCTCCTGCGGGACGTACTTCGCGTCGTCGTGGATCGCGTGGCCCCGCATCCGCATCGTGTTCGCCTCGATGAGCGTGGGCCCCGCGCCCCCTCTCGCACGCTCCACCGCCTCGCGCGTCACCTCGAGGACCGCGAGCACGTCGTTGCCCTCGACCTTCGCCGCGGGGATGCCGTACCCCTGCGCGCGGCAGGCGAAATCGGGCGCGGCGGTCTGGAACCCGATCGGCGTCGAGTAGGCCCACTTGTTGTTCTCGAGGATCACGACGAGCGGCAGCTTGAGGACGCCCGCGAGGTTGAGCCCCTCGTGGAAGTCGCCGACGTTGCTCCCGCCGTCGCCGATCCAGGTGAGCGCGACCCGGTCCTCCTTGCGCATGAGGAAGGAGAGCGCGACGCCCGCCATCACCGGGATCAGCGACGCGAGCATCGAGATCGGCGCGATCACGTCGTGCTCGAGGGAGCCGAAGTGGCTCGAGCCGTCGCGCCCCTTCGTCGGCCCGGTCGCGCGGCCGAGGTAGTTGCGGAGGACCATCGTCATCGGGATGCCGTGGCGCAGCATCGAGCCCAGGTTGCGGATCATCGGGCCGATGACGTCGCCCTTCCGGAGGGCGGCGGTGCTGCCGACGGAGAGCCCTTCCTGCCCGCGCGAGGAGTAGCAGCCGGCGACGAGCTTGCCCTGCTTGTAGAGCGCCTCGATCCGGGTGTCGAGCGCGCGGGTGCGCAGCATGTCCCGGTAGAGGCCGAGCAGGAACTCCGCGTCGTACCGCTTGAGATCCGCTTGCGTCGTCGAGCGGAACGCCGACTTGGAGGTCTTAGGCGGCCGCGAAGACTTCTTGGAAGCGCGAGGCACAGCTCTCCTTGACCTGTTCCATGTCCACCGGGCGGCCGAGCGCCCGTTCCATGCTTGTCACGCGTCGCGTCGCGAGGCCGCACGGGACGACCGTCTCGAACCACTTGAGGTCGCAGCCCACGTTGAGCGCGAAGCCGTGGGTCGTGATCCAGCGGCGGACGCGGACCCCGAGCGCGCCCACCTTCTCCTCGCCGAGCCAGACCCCCGTGAGGCCCTCGATCCGACGGCCCTCTAGGCCAAAGTCGGAGAGCGCGCGGACCATGATCTCCTCGAGGTCGCGGCAGAAGGCGTGGACGTCGCGGCCGCGGGGCTCGAGATCGGAGATCACGTAGCCCACGACCTGCCCCGGACCGTGCCACGTCGCCTCGCCGCCGCGGTCGGTGCGGACGACCTCGGCGCCCTGCGCGTCCTGAACGTCGCGCCCATCGGCGTTCGTGCCGAGCGTGTAGACGGGCGGGTGCTCGCAAAGGAGCAGCGTGTCCGGGATCTCGCCTCGCCGCCGCTGTTCCGCGTGCTCGCGCTGGATCCGCAGGCCCTCGTCGTAGCCGACGAGGCCGAGATCACAGATGGATCGCGCGGCCGAGCGCATCGAGGGTCGCCTCGTGGAACGCCTCCGCCATCGTCGGGTGGGCGTGCATCGTCTCCGCGAGCGACGCCATCGTCGCCTCGCTGGTCTTCGCGGCGCACGCCTCGGCGATCATCTCCGTGGCCTCGTGGCCGAGGATGTGCGCGCCGAGGAGCTCGCCGAACTTCGCGCCGAAGATCAGCTTCACGAACCCGTCGGTCTCGTTCGTCGCCACGGCCTTGCCGTGCGGGCGGAAGGGGTACCGGCCCACCTTGTATTCGACGCCCTTCGCCTTGCACTTCTCCTCGGTCCAGCCGATGCTCGCGACCTGCGGCTGGCAGTAGGTGCAGCTGGGGATCGCGTCGTAGTCGACCGCGTGGCGCGCGACGCCCGCGATGTCCTCGCACGCGATCACCCCCTGGTGCGACGCGACGTGGGCGAGCAGCACCTTTCCGTTCACGTCGCCGATCGCGCGGATGCCCGGGACGTTCGTCTTGTCGCGGTCGTCGGTCTTGATGAAGCCCTTGTCGGTCGCGATCTTCAGCTCCTCGAGGCCCAGGTCCTCGGTGTTCCCCTGGATGCCGATCGCGACGAGGCACTGGTCGGCGTCGATGTCCCCCTCTCCCGCGCGCACCCTCACCCCCTTCTCGGTGACGGAGAGGGCCGCCTTGACGCCGGTCATCACCTTGATGCCGATCCGCTTGAAACTCTTCTGGAGCTCCTTCGTCACTTCCTTGTCCTCGTTCGGGAGGAGCGAGTCCAGGAGCTCGATCAGCGTGACCTCGGTGCCGAAGGCGCTGTAGAAGTAGGCGAACTCGCAGCCGATCGCGCCGCCGCCGATGATCACGAGCTTCTTCGGCAGCTCCTTCGGGACCATCGCCTCGAAGTAGCTGATGACCTTCTTGCCGTCGAAGGGGACGCCGGGGAACGGGCGCGGGCGGCCGCCGGTCGCGATCACGAGGTTCTTGAACTGGACCGCTTCCTTCCCGTACTCGAGCTTGTCCTTCGCGACGATCTTCCCGCGGCCCTTCAGGACGTCGATCTTGTTCTTCTTCATGAGGAACTCGACGCCCTTGACGATGCGGGAGCTGACGTCGCGGCTGCGCTGGACGACGCGCGCGAAGTCGATGCGGAGGTTGTCGAAGTGGAGGCCCCACTCCTCGCCCTCCTTGCGCGCGAGCCACGCGTATTCCGCGTTCTTCAAGAGCGCCTTCGTCGGGATGCAGCCCCAGTTGAGGCAGATGCCGCCGAGGTTGTCCTTCTCGACGACCGCGGCCTTCATCCCGAGCTGCGCGGCGCGGATCGCGGCGACGTAGCCGCCGGGGCCGCCGCCGAGCACGACGACGTCGTACGCCTTCACGCTCATGCGGGGCGGATTCTAGCAGGGCGGGCGAGTTGCCGGTCAGCGGGGCTTGATCGTCACCTCGACCGTCTGGCGAAGGCGGGCCTCGACCTCGGTCTCCAGCATCGCGACGCCGTCGATCTCGCACCGGATGCGGTATGTGCCGGGTGCGGTTACCGGCATCTCGTACTGCCGGAGGTGCTTGAGCACGGCGAGCTCCGAGCCTTCGAACCGATGCTCGCCGACCAGCGTCCCGCGGGCATCCATGAGCCGGAGCAGCACGCTGCTCTTGGGCACCGGCTCCGCCGGGATGCGAACGGAGATCTTCCCCGCCGCTCTGCCGCGGAACTCCACTCGCTGACGCGCTCCGACGGTGGCCTCGACGTACGCTTCGTCCACGTCTAGGAGGTAAGGGCTGGATGCCGTGATTCGGTTCCGGCCCGGCGGCAGTCCCGTCAGGATGCAGCGGCCCTCGGCATCCGTGCGTCCGTCGACCGGGTTTGTCGCATAGCCGAAGATGTCCGCGCCGGGCACCGCGGTGCCGTCCTCCTCGCGGACGAGCACCTCGACCTCGGCGCCGCGGCGCAGCCTCACGGTCAGCGGCTCGACGGGCGTCCGACCGTCGAACACGACTTCCACCGGCCCGCTGCGCAGGTAGCCGCGCGCGTGGAACGCGATCCTCATCTCGCCAAGCGGCTCGAGCTCCTCGCAGACGAACCTGCCCGGCTGACCCGAGCGCCGAGCGGCCCAGCCGGTCGCGACGATTCGCGTCCCGGCGCCGAAGACGACGTACCCGATCGCTTCCTCGATCGGCTCGCCCGACTCGGCGACGACCGTTCCACGGACGCGGCGCCGCTCGGCCTCGTCCGGCGAGGCGACGACAAGGACGGCATCGTCGCGCGCAGCGGACTCGCGCCGCACGCCGCCGATCAGTTCGCGCCCCGGGGCGCGAACGGCGAGCTGGTACGGGCCCTTCGACGCCCCGCGGAACCGGAACCGGCCTCGGTCGTCCGTTGGGGACTCCGTATGGTGCCACTCGGCTCCCGCGTAGGTCTGAAGCGTGACGGTGACGTTCGGGATGCCGTTTCCATCCGGATCCACGACTTTGCCCCCCAGCGTTGTCCCGGGCAGTCGCACCTCGATGGCATCTCCGTCGACCGCGTGTGCGGTCGCGGCATGGCCATCGGCGGCGACGACGATCTGGTTCGGCCGCTCCCGCAGCGCAAACCTGCCGTCGGCGTCGGTCATCGCTCCGCCCGGTTGGATCCGGGCCTTCGCGACCGGTTTCCCCTCGGCATCGACCACCTGCCCGCGGAGCGCCACACCGGCCAGGCGCAGCTCTACCGGGCCGGTGAGCTCGCCGGCCGCGAGCTCAATCTCGATCGAGTCTCGCGTATCGGGAACGAGGTAGACGGTAGCCTTGCCGGGCGGGAGGCCCTCGAGCTCGAACCTGCCCTGCTGGTCCGTCGTTCCCGCAAACGGCCAGTTGTCCTCGAGCCAGGCGTGGCCGTAAAGCACGTGGAGGGCGCCCTGATAGGAGATCGCGACGCGGCGCGCCGCGATCGGCTGCCCGGCAGCGTCCAGCGCGATGCCACGGAGTCGTGCCGGCTCCGGCAGGACGAGGTCGAATCGCAGGCTGTCCCCGTCCGCCTCGTTCCACATGCGTGACGCGGTGGTGGCGGAGTGGTCGGGATGGTCCGCGGCGACCGTGAGCCACGGCCCGGCGACGAGCGGGACATGCTCCACGAGATATCGCCCGTCCCGGTCCGTGGCCGCCTGTCCTCGGAAGCCCGGCGAGGCCTGGACGACGACGCGGGCGCCCGACACCGGCCTGCCCATGCCGTCGCGAACAGTGCCGTTGACCACGCCGCCCGGCTCGAGCTCGATGCGCATGTCGACCGGCTTCCCGATCGCGCAGACGACGGGTGGCGCGAGCTTCGGCGCCAAGCCGGCCGCGCTGGCCCAGACCGAGAACCGCCCCTCGGGCGTGTGGAGCTCAGCGACGCCTTGTGCGTCGGTTACGCCTTCGCCGGGCGCGCGGTACATCGGATCGATGAACCGGGTGTGCTGGTCCGCCGTTGCGGCAACGCGTGCGCCGCGCACGGGTTCTCCGTTGGCGCGCACCTCGACGCGGACCCGCACGCCTAGCGTGAGGACGATGCGCGTCTCGGCCCCCTGGTCCGCGGTGACTGTTGTCATCGCGTAGGAGGGGTGCCGCGCCTCCATCATGCACTGGTGGCCCACATCGAAGGCGAACCTGCCATCCTCACCCGTGCGATACTCGATCCACTCGTACCTGTCCTTGAGACCAAGCGCGCGGACGGTCGCGTCCGCTATCGGCATGCCCTCGGCGTTCACGACCACACCCGCGATCCTCGCGTCCTCGGAAGCCGACTTCGCTCCCGCCGTCGCATTCGCGTCGTCCAATGCGGCGGTTGCGATCGGCTCCTTCACGCGGGGCGCCCGCGGCGGCACACCCTGATCGCGGTCGGAGGCGGCGATTTTCACTGCTGCCGTACCGACCAACCCGAGGAGCAGCGCGAGTCCTACGAGGATCGCCGCCTTCTTTCCCGTTGCTTGCGCCACGACCGCACCTCCCGTCAGCAACGCGGTCTTGGCGGTGGAGGCGAGCATCCGCGCGGGCGGCTCGAAGAGGGCGAGGGCCGCGAGGCACGCGGAGGCGCCGAAGCGCGCCCGCACCCGTTCGAGGCCCCGGTGTACCCGCATCCGCGCCGCCTCCTCGGTCGTGCCGAGGACGGAGCCGATCTCCGCGTACGAGAGGTCGTGCAAGAAGCGCAGCTCGACCGCGCGCCGCTCGCCCGCGGGAAGGAGGTCGAGCGCCTTTCGCGCCTCTTCGCGGCGGGCCAGATCCTCCGGCCCCCCGGCCCCCATAGGATGAGCCGCGAGGGACTCGTGCCGGCGCCGCGCGAGCGCGGCGCGCTTGAGCATGCGCGCGCCGAGGACGACCCGGCGTCCGAGGAACGCCCTTAACCCGACGGCGTCGGGCTCGTCCGGTTTCGCCTCCGCGAGCTTGAGATACGCCTCCTGCGTCAGATCCTCCGCGTCCGCGGCGTTCCCGGCCACGCGCCGGGCGAAGTCGTAGACGAACCGCGCGTGCCGGCGGACGAGCGCCGCGAAGGCCTCGCCGTCGCGCCGCTCGACCCAGCGCCGCCACAAGGTCCGCTCGGACCGCGTCATTGCCGGAACCAGTTGCACGGGAGGCCCGAAACGTAACCGATTTCAGAGGACGAGGTCGGTGTGGGCCTTCAGATCGCGCATCACGGGCGCGCCGAGGTGGTCGAGGTAGACGCGGATCCCCTCGCGGCGGGCGAACCGGAACGCGGGCACGAGGTCGCTGTCGCCGGTGACGACCACGATCACGTCCACGAGCCGGCGGAGGGAGAGGCGGGCGATGTCGAGGCCCATGCGCAGGTCCACGCCCTTCTGGCGGAGGTCGGGACGGACATCGTTGGGCCTGATGGCGCGGCGCGACATGACGACTTGGCGGAGCGCACTGTCCTTGAGCCGCCAGCCCCGCGCAACAACCTCGCCGCGCCGGAGGGCGAAGTCCGAGGAGAGATCGAGCGTCTCGTGGATCGACGTCATCCGCGCGAATGTCGCGCTTTGCCCCAGGTTCAGAGCCTTGCCGCTCACTGGGTTCGTCAACCGGCCGGCGGCCGGAGGGGCGTCGTAGTAGTGGATTCGAAGGAGCTCTCCGTCCTTCAGCGCGGGATGCGATCGGATCCGCTGGCACGCGGCGATGACGTCGTGTGCCGCCGGATGTCGGTTGCCGAGCGCGCGATAGAGCCGCTTGCAGGCGAAGGCTCCGTCGACGAGCAGCGCGTACTTCACGCAGCGCTCTGAAAGTAAAGCGACCCCGCGCACTCGTGGCTCCAAGGGAGCTCTTGGATAATGACGAACGGGCGGGGTCGCACATGGCGCCTTTCCGGCGCCTTCATCAGCACTATACGCGATCTTCCGCGGCACGACTGGGCCATTCCGCGCCCGCAGGGCAAAGGCCGGTCCAAGCTGCGACCCCGCGCGCGGGGCCGACCGGTGCGGTGCGGCGTCACCCATGCGCGCCACGGGCGTGACGCGATCAGCGCAGCTTCGCCGCGAGCGCCGCGAGATCCTCGGGCTTCGCGGGCGCGCCGCCGCGCCACGGCAGGTCGCTGATCTTGTTCGCAGGCATCAGGTGGATGTGCGTGTGCGGCACCTCGAAACCGATCACCGTCACGCACACGCGGGCAACCTTGAGCTTCTCCTTGAGCCGCCGCGCGACCCCGTGCGCCGCCTTCCAGAGCGCCGCGTGCTCGGCCTCGGGCAGGTCGAAGATGTACTCCACCTCCCGCTTCGGGATCACGAGCGTGTGGCCGGGCACGACCGGGCGGGTGTCGAGGAAGGCGAGATGGTCCTTGTCTTCCCACACCTTGTGGCAGGGGATCTCGCCAAGGACGATGCGGCTGAAGATCGAGGGCATCCGGAGAGGGTACCTCTTCGGTCGCAGAAGTGAGGGGGCCTCGGGGGCCTACACCCGCCCGCGCTTCACGATGGCCGCCCACTCCGCGGCCGTCACCGGTTGCACCGACAGGCGCCCCCGCTTCAGGAGCACCATCCCCTTGAGCGCGGGCATCTTCTTCATCTCGTCGAGCGTGACCGGGTTCAGGAACGCCTCGACGAACTCGATGTCCACGAGCGACCAGCGCGGGTCGTCGCGCTTCGCGTCCTTGTCGAAGTACTCCGACTTGGGGTCGAACTGCGACGGGTCCGCGTAGGCGGCCTTCACGACCTTCGCCGTGCCCGCGACGGCCATCGGCTTCGCGCTCGAGTGGTAGAAGAGCACCTGGTCGCCGACCTTCGCCTCGCGCAGGTGGTTGCGCGCCTGGTAGTTGCGCACGCCCTCCCACGCCGTCCGCCCGACCCGGCGAAGATCCTCGATCGAGAACGTGGACGGTTCCGTCTTGTAGAGCCAGTACACGGCAACTACTTCTGGTGGACCCACGGCGTGACGATCCACTCGCACACCTGCGCCGGCGTGAGCACCTCGACGAACACCGCGCGACCGACCTCGCGGAAGTGGTCCGTGATCTGCCCCCGCGCCCCCTGTCGCGCGACCTCGACCGCCATCATCTGCGGCGACTCGGCGCCGATCTCCGCCATCATCGAGCCCATGTCGGGCGGCCGCATCGTGTTCCGCGCCTTGGCGCTCCCCTCCTCGATCTGCTTCAGTCTCGCGGTCTGCTCCGGCAAGAGCCTCATCTCCCGGACGAGATCCGTGGGTAGCTGCGCGATCTCGCCGGGGTTGAGCCAGGGCGGCCGGCCGTGGAGCGTATCGAGCTGCTCCTTCGTGAGCACGCCGCGGATCGCCTCCACCTGCGCCTCGTTGCGCTCGTTCATCCGTCCGTAGGCGGCGCCGTTCGCGCGGTTCAACTCCTGCCGCTTCTCCTGCGGAATCGCCGGGTCGCGCAGCTCCGCCCCGATCCGCCGCACCTCGGCGAGGTCCGCGGCGTTCTCCGACTCCGTCTCCGCGAAGAGCGAGCGCAGCTTCACGGACTGGCTGGGCGTCAGCCCCGGCAACGTCTGCAGCAGCTGCGGCAGGTCCGCATATTGCCGGTAGCGCGGGGAGAAGAGCTCGCGCGCCGCGCGCATCTGGTCCGGCGTGAGCATGTACCACGCGACCCGCCAGAACTGCGACTCGATCATGCGGATCTGCCCGCCGCAACTCGCCTCGATCCGCGCCCGCATGACCTGGTCCTCGAGTCCCTGCAAGAGCCGCTCGCGCTGCACCGCCACGGCCGCCTGCGCCGCGTCGGCCGCGGCGACGATCCGTTCGAGCGCCGGCGCGACCTCGAGGACGACCATGTGGCCATACCGCTCCTCGCGCAGGGGGCCGCGCGGGATCGAGACAAGCCGCTTCCACTGCGCCGCGTCGAGGCCCCCCATGCCCCCCTGCCTCTCGGCGGAGAGGCGATCCGCCTCCTCCTTCGGCGGGTTCTCCTTGAGGCGCCGGTCGATCTGTTCCTGCCGCGCGTGGACGCCGTAGAGCGCGTTGCGCTGATCGCGCGTGAGGCCGGGCACCATCTCGATCGCCTCGCGCGCGAAATCCTGGGCCATCGCGAGGTTGAGGAGGAGGGGCACGGGGAGGAGGAACCTCACGCGAGCAACCCCAGCGGCTCGAAGTCGCCGATCACCGCCTTGTGATCGACCCGGAGGAAGTCGCGCAGGAGCGCCGCGTAGAGCCGGCGGAAGTCGGTCGTGTACTTGAGGTTGTCGTTGTCGAGGTCGTCGAGCGAGGGCTGCGCGCCGTGCATGCCGGGCTTCACGCCCTTGCCGATCACGAAGCAGGGGTAGGCGGCGCCGTGATCGGTGCCGCCGGAGAGGTTCTCGCGCGCGCGACGGCCGAACTCGCTGAAGACCGTCGTCACCACCCGGTCGGCGAGGCCGAGGGACTCGAGCTGGTCCTGGAACGCGCGCAGGTTGTTCCCGGCCTGGTTCAGGAGCTGGTTGTGCTGGCCCGGCTGGTTCGCGTGGGTGTCGAACCCGCCGAAGGCGAGGTGGATCGCCTCGAGGTCGAGGTCGCTCTTCAGGAGCGCGAGCGCCTGCGCGAGGTCCTCGCCGAGCGGGCCGTAGAGGCCGTTGCGGATGGGCTGGAGCGCCGCGATCCGCTTCGCGACCGCGAAGGCCTCGAGGGCGCGGCGGGCGACCGCGCCGCGCTCCGTCGCGTCGTCCTTCGACCGCTCGTACATCGCGATCGTGCCCTCGGTGCCGGGCGGCAGCGCGAACTGCTTGAAGTCCGCGAGCGAGACGATCCCGGGCGCGCCGCTCGCGAGCGAGAGCGGCTTCTCCTTCGCGAGCGCGACCGCCCGCAGCGGCTTCTCCTTCGGGTTCTTCTCGAGAGCGCGGCCGAGCCAGCCGTCCACGGGGCTCTTCTCCGGCTCCGCGCTGTAGTAGATCTCGGTCGCGCGGAAGTGGCTGTAGTCGGGGTTCGGGTAGCCGACGCCGTTCACGATCGCGAGCCGCTCCTTCTGCCAGAGCGTCTCGAAGCCCTGGAGCGCCGGGTGGAGGCCGAGCTTCGGATCGATCTTGCGGATCTGCCCGTCCTCCACGGCGAGGCCGGGCCGGAGGATCCGGTACATCGGATCCGCGTACGGGATCACGGTGTTCAACCCGTCGTTCCCGCCGTTCAGGTGGAGGAGCACGAGCGTGCGCGCGCCCGCCTCCTTCGCGGCGCCCTGCGCCCACGCGAGGCGGGGGAGCGCGAGGACCGACCCGAAGGCGAGCCCTCGCTGGAGGAGTTCCCGACGGTTCAGCATGTTTTCCTCCCTACGCCAACTGGAACTCCGGCGACGCGAGCGCCACGCGCTCCTCGCCCGCCGCGGCGAGCGTCTCCGCGGGCGCGTCCCCATCGAGCGCGAGATCGACGATCCACTCGGCCGCATCCGGCCGCTGCTGCGCGAGCCGGCGGGCGGCCTTCACCCGCTCCACGACCGCCGCGCTCGTGAGCCACGCGGTCCCCTCCGGCCAGCCCTTGACCGACGGCGGCCGGAAGAGGATCTGCCCCATCCGCTCGAGCGAGCCGTGGACCCAGAGCGGCGTATCCTTGATCCCCGTCCCCCGAAGCCCCCCCACACACACCTCGACCGGGCTCTTCACGAGCGCGCGCTGGCGGCGTTCGTCGAGGAACCCCGGCGAGAGGAACATCACGAAGAGCGCCGCGCGGACGTCGAAGTCGGTCGCGTCCAGCACCTCGGCGATCCCGGCCACCTCCTCGGGCGACGGATCCGGGTGCGAGAAGAAGCGGAGGAGCTTTCCCGCGACGAAGCGGCGGCAGGCGGGCAGCGCGGTCAGGATCGCGACCACGTCCTGGCCGTCGAGGTCGCCGGTCTTCCCGTGCACGGTCTTCTCGCCGTGGTCGTGGAACCCGTCGGTGAAGACGAAGTCGTGATGGCGGCTTCCCCAGCCCGTGAACGCGCGCGCGACCTCGCGGATGTCTTTCTCCGTGTAGTTGCCGATGCCGAGCGTGAACAGCTCCTGCAGCTCGCGCGCGTAGTTCTCGTTCGCCTGGCCCTTGCGGTTCGCGTTCCCGTCGAGCCAGCGGATCATCGCGACGTCGCGGCTCACCTTGAGCGCGAGCGCGCTGAACCGGCCGGAGCCCTCGCCGCGGAAGAGGCGGTACTGCGCCCACATCAGCGCGGGCTCCTGCACCTTCGCGTCCGACGTCGCGAAGCGCCCGTGCCAGAAGAGCGCGAGCTTCTCCGCCAGCGGGGCCTTGCCGCTCGCCATCCGGTCGAGCCACAGCTGCTGGATCGCGCCCGGCTCGTAGGGATCGAAGGACGGGGGGTCCGGGGGCAGCGGACCATCCAGCTCGTCGAGCAGCCGCCGCACCGCGCCCTTGTAGCCGAGCTTGCGCCAGTCCGCGGCGTCGTCCGGCGAGAGGCCGAAGCCGGCCCGGCGGAGCAGGTGGCCCACCGCAGCGTCGCCCGCGAGCGCCATGCGCGCGCCATTCTACGCCGCGCGCGCGGGGGCAAGACCCCGCGCTACGGCGAGAGCTGGATGCGGAGGCCGAAGGGGCCCGAGACCGGCCCGTTGGCCGTGAGGACGCGCACCACAACGGGGCCCCCCGCGAGCGGCGCCGTGGCGGTGCCCGTGCCGGCGCCCAGCAGGTTGTTCTCGAGGTCGAGGATCTCGACGCGAAGGCCCGCCGTGTCCACGGTCGCGAGCATCGTCGCGGCCTCGGCGAGCCGGATCTGGAAGTAGCGCTGGGCAAGGAGCCCGATCTCGTCGGGCGATGTCGTGTCGATCGTGTCGAAGATCGTGTGGTCGTAGGGCGCGATCACGGTGCCGTCGATCCGCGCGGGGTCGAGGAAGGGCGTCGGCCACACGTTCTCGTCGCCCGGAGGGTAGTTGATCCCCTGGTCCTCGGGGGACGAGAGCAGGACGTGCGCCTGGACCGCCGTGAACGAGAGGTTCGCGACGTACTCGTCGAGAGCGCTGTAGAGGTACGGGTAGCTCGAGCCCGGGTTCAGCGCATCGAGATCGCCGATCATCAGGAACAGCGGGATCGTGATGTCGTCCGTGTCCGCGTCCTCGACGCCGCCGTCGAAGATGTCCCAGAGCACCTCGGTGGTCGTGAACCGCGACCCGATGCCGACGTTCTGCGGATCCTGGTAGACGTTCGGGTCGTTCGGGCCGAGGCTCCCGAGCACCGGGTTGAAGAAGGACTCGGCGTTGAAGAACCGGACCACGCGTCCCGCGGCCCCGATGCCCTCGGTGTCCCAGTACTCCGGCGACCCCTGCGCGGCGCACGCCCAGAAGTCGAGGAACCCCTCGCGCCACGCCGCGCTCGGGACGAGCGGGGAGTCGTCGGGGGTGCCCTCGGGGGCGACGGAGTTCGAGAAATAGGCGAGGAAGTGGTCGCCGACGAGCCGCATCAGCTTCGGGTCGTCCCATGCGTCCTGGTTCGACGCGGCGTTCCCGGCGATGCCGCCCGCGACCGTGAGCCGCGCGAGCTGCGGGCTCACGACCGCATACGACGAGACCGCGCCGTTCCCCGGCGCCCACAGCACGTCGAGGTCCGGGACCGTGCCGCCCACGGCGCCGCGCATCGCGCTCAGCCCCTTGAAGAGCACCTCGATCATGTGGAACGCCGCCGCGCCGTCCGCAAGGGGCACGCTGACGTCGATGACGTTCGTCGCGAGGTTGGGGTCGGTCGTGAGCGGGGAGATCGCCTCGTACGGCCCGGTGGCCCCGAGGCCGCTCAGCACGCGAAGATCGGTGCCGCCGGAAATCGTCGCGCGCGCGACCGTCCGGACGCGCACCGGGGTCGCGGGGTTCGGGCCGAAATTGATCGTGATCGTGTAGTTGCCGTTCGCGTCGGTGGTCGCCTGGCCGAGCATCGCGCCCGCGGGGCTCAGGACCTCGACGATGAGCCGCGGGCCGGCGCGCGGGAGGTTCGGCTCGACGAACCCCGCCACGGGCAGGAGGCGACCGTTCACGTCGCGCTGCTCGATCTGGGGGCCCGTGACGAAGTAGGCGATCTTGCCGCGGAACGTCCGGATCGTGTCGAAGACGGGGGCCGGGGGGCCCGCGGGCTTGCCGCTGCCGCCTCCGCACGCCGCGGCGAGGAGCAGCGGAGCGAGCAGCATGCGCGACCGCACCAAGCGAAGCCGGACTTTACAGAGACGCCTCATCGACGGCCTCAACCCCCACCCGGGTATCCCAATCATACCCGGTTTTCCCTCCCCGGGGGCCCCTCCCTTTCCCTATTGGGAGAGAGACTTGAGCCAGACTGCGGCCGGCCCGTTGCCGAGGGAGGCGGCCTCGCCCCTGGCCGTCTTCCACTGGAGGAACGCGGAGACCACGTCGTGCGCGGAGCGGAGGTCCGCGTAGGTGCCGAGGAGCACGTACTCGGACTCGGCTGCGGTCAGCTCCATGCCCATCCGCCCGAGGAGATGGTCGATCTCCGCGGGGCGGGGCCGGACCGTGAAGTTCGACTCGCGCCACAGCACGGGCGCGCCGTTCTGGAACGCGTCCACCTCGAACCGGTATTCGCCGGGGGCGAGCAGGCCCGGCGGCGGGATGAGCGTGAACGTCTGCTTGATTCCCTCCGCCCGCGCCATCTCGGCGCCGCCCGCGCCGTAGAGGCGGAAGGCGTAGGAGTCGGCGCCCTCGCAGGCGGGCCAATGGAAGGCGGGGCGCGCGGAGTAGACGGCGCCCGTCGGGCCCATCTCGGGGATCGTCTCGTGCGCGCGGAGGAACCGGGCGATCCGCGACGACGCGAGCGACGGCGCGAATTGCGGAGGGAGCGCATCGACGTCCGGCACGAACGGGAGGAGGACGCCGAAGGCGAGCACCGCGACCGCCGTCCCGACGGGCGGCAGGAGCCGGAGGCCCATGCGCGTGGCGAAGGCCTCCCACCGGCGGCGCAGATCGTGGGCGAGACGCAAGGCCCCTATCTTCCCGCGCCAATGGCCTTAGGCAAGGAGACGAGGTCGAGCTTGAGCGTGATCGCACGCATCGAGGCGGGGACGATCTCCAGCTCGCGCAGCCGGCCGCCGAGCCAGGCCTCGAGCTCCGCAACCATCGGGCGCGTGAGGCGGCCGAGCACGAGGGCGAGTCCGAGGCCGTCCGGTTGCTGTTCGACGACGCACTCCTCGGCCTCGAGGGAGAGGAGGAGGCGGGAGAGGAAGCGCTCGAGGCATTCCTCGGGGAGGGCCTCGGGAGGGATCGTGCGGACGAGGCGGAGGGGCACCCAGAAGGAGGCGTCGTCCGCCGCGTAGTAGAGCCGGCCGCTGCCGCGGAGGATTCCCGCGAGGATCGCCGCGCCCTCGCCCGTGCCCATCGCCGCGCGGTAGGCCGGCGCCGGCGCGACCAGTGAGCCGACGGGGATCTCGTCCACGCGCAGTGAGGGTATCCGACGGCCAGCGAAGCCCCCTCTCTTCGCCTCGAATCGCGCCGTTGGAACTGTCGCGTTGGCGCGATTGTGGAGAAGTGGGCGTGCCAGAGCGCGCGGGGGGTCTGCTGCACCGACGTAACACGCGGCGGGGCAAGCCCTTCCGACGAGGGGCTTTTTCGCTCGCGGCCGGGTGTGTGACTTGCTATCCGGTGGCACGGACAGCGAGGGCGGAGGTTCCACCATGGAGTGGCGTGCCCTCGAAGAGCACTTCCGCATCGCGGCGACGCAGGACCCCGGGCCGTTCGGGGAGAACGCGTTCGAGTGGGACTATTCACGCTACGCGCGGGGGCTCGGGCTGACGGCCGAGCCCGGCGCCCACGACCTGCCGCATCGCGGCTGTGCGGTGCTTGCGCTTCCGGCCGCGCGCTGGGATGTCGCGGAGGCGAAGTACCGCGCGTGGGCGGAGCGGCGCGGATGGGAGGTTTGGCGGCTGGGCGCGCGGCCGACGGTCGCCGTCCCGGATCCCGTCGTGTACGCGCTCGGAGTGCGGGCGGCGGGGGCCGACTCGCTCCTGTTCGCGCGTGCCGGGCGGCCCGTGGTGCCCGCGATGGGGCATCGGCCGCGGAGCGAGGGCATGTCCCTCCCGCTCGCGGCAGGGGAGCGGTGGTTGCTCGCGACCGATCGCGTGCGCCGGCGCTTGAGGAACGAGGTCGCGATGCGCGGGCTCGTCCTGTTCATCGAGGAGGCGGAGTGGTTGACGCCTGCGGGGCTGGCCATGCTGATGTACCTGCTCGACGCGCACCGCGCTTGGCGCGCACGGATGCTCTCGCAGCCGGCGCGCGTGTACGTCGTGCTGGCGACGCCGCCGGAACGCGAGGGGAGTGTCCTGCGCATGCTCGAGCGGTTCGGTCTCACGGGGCACACGCCGGTCGGCCGGGAGCGACGGAAGGATGAGAACGGCGTTGCGGGGTTTGTCCCGCCCGCGCTGCGCGACATCGAGGAAGAGTATCTCTACGGGGCGCTCGCCGGAGCGCCGGCTGCGCTGGCCGAGGAAGACGTGAAGTGCGTGTTCGGCGCGAGCGCGGTCGACCGGTGCCGCGCGATGGCCGAGCGCGGGCTCTTTCGCACGCGTGTCGAAGCTGCGCAGACGTGCTACCTGCCGAACCCTGCGCTGCCTGCGGGGCTTGTGGCGCCGGCGCCGCGCGCCCTTCACGCGATCGCGGCGCGGTACCGGGAGCGGGCGCGCTTGGGCCACGAGCATCTGACGCTCGCGCGCGCGGCGATCGCACTCGAGCTGGGCGATCCGCTGCGCGCCGTCGCGGCCGTGGCGCGCATGCCTCACACCGCCGGCGCGATGCTGCCGCTCCGCCTGTTTGAGGCCTTGGATGCGACGCTCGAGCGCGCGCGGTCGCGCCTGCGGGCGGACCACGCGAGCGCATGGTTCTCTCTTGCGGCGCACCACCGGGTCTACGACCACGCGCGGGACTTGGCCAACGTGGTCACCGATCGCGAGCTGCGGACGTGGAAGGAGATGCATCGTGTCGTGCAGATGCTGCTCTGTGCAGGCCGCACGCACCTGGACACGTGCCTGCCTTCCGACTTCTGGCCTAGGCTGAAGTCGCAGCATCTCGCGGGACCCTTCATGGACGCGACCTGCGTGCTCGGCGAACTGTTCTGGCGCAAGCGCTACCTGAGCGACGTCGAAATCCGGCAACGCTACGAGTTTGCGTGCGACTGCTTCGCGCGTTGGGAGCGGCCGCGGAGCGCGTGGTTCGAGCGGCTGGAGCGGCTGACTCACCTCGTGGTGTACCGTGCGGCGCTGCAGCTCGAGGTTCCCACGAGCGTCCTGGCCGTCGTCGAGGCACCGGGAGATGTGCGGCCTGTTCCGACCCTACGGCGGTTCCTTCGGACGT
>Ga0187894_10002490_pt1 | contig 21954 bp, 19 predicted proteins | sample GBC1701081metaG_FD_136650 | JGI IMG/M metagenome (GOLD analysis project Ga0187894, IMG submission 136650) | White microbial mat communities from a lava cave in the Kipuka Kanohina Cave System on the Island of Hawaii, USA - GBC170108-1 metaG ... | reverse complement strand
TAGATTGAAGTTAATCTGGTTAGATGGCGGATACAAGAGTTCTTTACAGGAATGGATAAAGACAATTCAGAGATGGCGAGAAGTTAAACTGAAATGGGTCAAACGGCTTGTAGAATCAAAAGGCAGTATTTTCCAGCGTTAAATTTTCAACTGTGAAATCGTCAGCACCTATGTAAACTGTGGGCGTGCGGAATGTGCCAATCGATTTATTGTCAGGTCCAATAATACCAGCGTACAAGTCGTAAGTTATAACAGTCTTTTCCGCATCTTCGCCCACTAAATGAAAAAACGCTTTTCGCGCTGGACATAAATCAGTTCTTTATAAATGCCCTGCTTGATTATCACAGGGTTTGCACGAGTTCCTGAGGGCACAGACATTATAGCTTCTTGAATTGTCTTAAACTTTCCGCTTCCATCCACGGCAACCACAATCTCTGTTTGCGCCCTGCCTTCGATGACACAGATTGTAATTAGAAAAAGAAACCCTAAGGCAAAAAGCTTTACCTGTTTTATCAGGAAGTTTTTTTTGTTCATATTGGTTTTCGTCAATAAAGGCGACGATTGTTTTTTACACATTTCTAAAAAATGATTAGCGTATTTTTTTGCTTTTTGTGCTTCTGTCGAAGTAGCTGATTTTTCAGTTAAGCCGTTTACTAAAGGGTTTATTAACAAACTATATAGTCATTTCATCAAGTCTTAATTGGATTATATATTCGATTAACACTTTATTTTTTCTGACCGAACCACAGATTATAAAATCATTGACTTATCTTTGTTGATAATGTAGATAAATTGAACACTTCGTTTAAGTTTTAGAGAATCGGTTGTATTTGTTGACAAGGAGGATCTGTATCGTGAGATTAGTAAGAGTCGTTTGTTCCTTTGTTTCACTTATATTTCTGACCTCACTATGTATGAGTTTTCCAAGAGGGGAATCACGTTCAACGGAACTTGACCTACTAAGTTTGCTGAACATGGATAGTTCAACGCTCTTTGTTTACCATGAAAGCGACAAAGATATTCCATCCAAAAAATCATCCGTTAAATTACCAAGCAGCGGCGGCATAAAAGAAGACATACCCAAAAAATATGAAGCCAAGTATCAAGCTTGGAAGAAAGAGTTTCTTTCTACTGAACTCGGTCGAACTCAATGGGAAAAGTATGCGAGCAAGAAAGACTTTACCTTAACGATTAACATCTCAAAAGATAATTCACGCGGGGCATCTACGGGCGACTTTAAGTGGGATAGTTCAGGCAAATTGGTTGAAGCGACCATCAGCTTTGGACATCGCCTTAACGAAGGTTATCCAAATCCTATTTATTATCCGGTAATGAATTCGCTGATGTTACCCGAAGCGGCGTATAGAATTGACGGTGATGTTTTAGCGGCAACTAAATTCGCACACGAGTTCGGACATCTGGTTTATACGGATGCGGCAGACTCTAAGACATTTCAAACTCAAAGCGAGCTAATACCTGTTTACAATAAAATCTTTTTGGGTAACGGGCGCAAAATCAATGACCCGCGTCTTTTGGAATTAGAGAGCCGGATGGGCGGAACACCAATAGAAATCTGGGAAGACAGAGAATACTGGGGTGAAGTAAACGCCATGCTCTTTATCCGCGACAAGTTCACCCAAGCAGATTTGCGTTGCGAGATTTTCAACAAGATTAAGCAAAGTCTTGATATGTACGCCAAGAATTATTCAGAACGCTTTCATGTAATTGCCCAATCTGTGAGTGGAGATAAACGCTGCCGCTGGGAATAGTATCGGGCGTAATTCGGCACACAAACCAAACACCTAATCAAGATAATGTTTGCCAGACATTTCGCGTAGTCTTTTTGCCGCTGATTCGGCAGTGATGTCGCGTTGCGGGCTTCGGAGCATTTCATATCCAACCATAAATTTGCGAACCGTAGCAGAGCGCAATAAGGGCGGATAGAAATGTGCGTGAAGGTGCCATTCGGTGTGCGTTTGCCCGTCTGTTGGTCGTTGATGAAATCCCATTGTATAAGGGAACGAAACCTTGAAAAGATTGTCGTATCGGGTTGTTATTTGTTTGAGTATGTCTGCAAGATTTGTGCGTTCTTCTTCGCTCAACTCGTCCATTGCCGTTAGGTGTCGTTTGCTCAATAACATTGTTTCAAAGGGCCACACAGCCCAAAAGGGAACGACAGCATAAAAGCTTTCATTCTCGCAAACGAGCCGCTCGTTTGATTTCAACTCCAAAGAGAGATAATCACAGAGCAGACAACTTTTCTTTTCAGAAAAGTATTTGTGCTGTGCCATGTTCTCTTTGTTTGGTTCATTCGGAAAACTGTGGTTAGCCCAAATCTGACAATGGGGATGAGGATTGCTCGCTCCCATCATCGCCCCCCTATTCTCGAATATCTGCACATAATTGATTGCCGGATTCGCACCTAGTGTTCAGTCAAGTTTCAATTGACGGACGAGGTCAGAACCACCTGCGCCTACGGGCGGGTTTCTTCTTTGCCGCGCTTAAACCGCCCGCTAACCTACGGGCGGGTTTCTTCTTTGCCGCGCTTAAACCGCCCGTAGGCGCAGGCGGTTCTGACCCGTCATCACAACCTTGACTGAACACTAGTTCGACATATTGGTCAACCCAAGTGTCAACAACCTTGCGAATATCAGGCACGTTCATTCTTGCTACGGTCAAATCATGTCGCGGCGAAAAACAGACCACACGACAAATACCTGATTCACCTTCTGCGACAATTAGATCATCTTGGTTTAGTTTGTCATCGGGCGTATCGTGTAGCAGTGCCGCAAAATCGTTGTCAAAAACAAAGGTGCTTGTGTAATTCGGGTTTTGCAATCCGCCTGCACGCCCGTTTCCGGGACAGAGATAACAGGTCGGGTCGTATTCGGGCTGATGTTCCTGTGCGGTTTCCTCAATCTGACCCTGCCAGGGGCGTTGTGTTCGATGTGGCGAAACTAAAACCCATTCCTCTGTGAGAGGATTATAATGGCGATGTGGTCTCTCTTTTATATCAACCATAAGACCTTTCTCCTTCCTCTCAAAGAGTTTGATAACTCTCTTCAATAACTATATTTCTCTTTGCCAGCTCATCAACAAATCTTTGGGTTGGGATAACTTTCTCCTGCGGCGTTGCGCCTCTATAAGCTGTTTCGCCGCGAGCCATCATCTGAGCGATGATTGAGGCAGGAAACGCAGTGGTTCTCATCATGGCACTCAAATTTGTTTCTTCATCAAATTTGTCAATGATGTCATAACGCAAAGCTTTTTCCTCATCCTTCATCAACCCGCGAAACTCCAACCGAACAAAAACCAAATCCGCCCCGTCCGCCGGAAGATTCTTGTAAAGAAGTTCACCTAAAACTCTTCGCGGCTTTACACGCACGCCGTCAACATCAATTTCATTACTGCTACACAAACCCAAATCAATCATCGCTTTGAATTTTTCGCAGTGACCTGTGTATCGAATCGTTTTGTAATCAAGTTCTTTTATTTTTCCTAAGAATGTGTCGGGAAGAGTTGATGTACCGCCCGAAGTTTGAAAGGCTTCCATCTCACCATATGGCACGGGGAATGTGAGACTTTCAATCTCTGTCATTGATTCGACATCGGAAATTTTGCCGTCGCGAATCACGCGGGCTTTTTCTATGTATTCGTTTATTAAACCTTCGACCGAAAAAACTATTTGATAATTAAGAGGCGGAACCGGGGTTTGCGGCAAACCGCCAACGCGGATTTTTATTGATTCAACTTCGTCAAACCTCTCTGCCCCGTGCATTGCCAAAACCGAAACCATTCCGGGCGCAAGACCACAATCGGGAATGATGTTGATGCCTGCACGTTTTGCTTCTTCGTCGAATGCGAGTTCTTCATCAACAATCGTGTTGTTGCCGCCCAAATCGCAAAAATTCGTTTTTGTTTCAATGGCGGCTTTTGCAAGATGTGCGTTATACCAATAGTTCACACAACTAATCGCAGAATCGTGTCCATGCATCAGTTCGACTGCTTGCGAGTAATCGCTAACGTCTGCTTGCCTTGCACTAACCTTGTCACTTTTAACCTGCTCTACAACAGCCTTCGCTTTTTCAAAATCCATATCAGCGACTGTTATCGCTTCAACATCATTTGTGTTATGTGCCAAATCGTAAGCCGCACCAAGACCCATGCGACCCGAACCAAGAATAAGAATTTTCATGCGCGACAATTTACAAAGAGGAAAGGCAAAAGTAAAAAGGCAAAAGTAAAAAGGCAAAAGTAAAAAGTAAAAAGTTTTGTATAACAATTCAGCCATCTGAAAACTCTGAAAGTACTAACCCACCAGGAGAAAAAGGCAAAGGTCAATAGCTCATAGCTAAATACCTTTGCCTTTTTACTTTTTACTTTTTACTTGTTCCTATTTTTTGGTGTAAACCCAATCAGATTCGACGGGGCCGTTCCGTCCATCTTGAACACGATGCACCTTCAGGGTTTTGCCACCGTCCGCGACTTCCCAGGTCTCTTTTGTAACAGATGTTCTTTCCGTACCGTCGGGACCAGTGAATTTTGATGTTCGTGTAATTTCCAGACTTCCGTTATTAAGAACTTTAGCTTTCAATGTAATGGGAATTGTCATATTTCCCCTGGTCATCTCTGTTTTTGTTTCTGAACCGTCAAGGTTATATTTAACGCTTTGCGTGCCGCCACCACCCATGCCGCCTTCCGACTTTGTATCAATCGAAATAGTCTTGTCGTCTTGCTTGATTGTTAGCGTCTGTGCGGTTAAAGGTGAACCACCCATTCCGCCACCGCCGCCGCCCGGTCCGCCACCCTGCGGTAATTTGCTCTTGCTCAAATCAAGTGACCAAGCACCTGAAAAATCTGCCGGTTTTGCCAACACAGTGGCGAACATTGCTGTAATCAAACAGCAAGCAATCATTGCTCGTTTCATCTGGAAAATCTCCTAAGTAATTTTAATTGGTGGATAGTGTCCGCGTTTTAAGACGCGATGGAGTCAGGTTTGGTTTCAAAAATAAAAGTTCCAAGCCTCGTGTCTCAGGTTTGAGACACGGGACTTGGAACTTGAGACTTCTTTATGCTTCTGCTTTGTTGAGTTTGCTGTGGCTAAATCCGTAAAGGAAATAAACTATCAAACCGACTACAAGCCAGATGCTAAAACGCAACCAATTTGTAAAGCCGAGTTCGGACATCAAATAGGTACAAGCTAACAACCCCAACACAGGAATTAATGTGAGACGTTTTACAAATGTAAGAACTGTCAGGGCAATAGCGGTAAGAATGAAAATCAAATACGGGATTTTGTGCTTAAATTCTTCCCAACCGCCCGCTGTTAAATTAAAAAAGTTCTTCATGGCAGTGCCGTTTTTATAAAAGAGCAAACCAACGGCAATAACAAACAAAGCGGGAACAATAAATTGTCCGTTTATGTAGGGAACATAACGGTCTTCGCGTCCGAACTCTTCATCTTTGACAAGCACGCCGCCACAGACAAGCACAAATGCGAAAAGAGTTCCGATACTGCTCAAATCCGTTACCTCGGTTAAGTTCATAAAGAGCGCGGGAATTGCCACGAGCAAACCTGTCACGATGGTTGCAAACCACGGAGTCCTAAAGCGTTTATGAATGTCCGAAAAGATTTTCGGCAAAAGACCGTCGCGGCTCATTGCCATCCAGATACGCGGCTGACCGAGTTGAAATACGAGCAACACCGTAGCCATAGCAATTACAGCACTAACAGCAACAATGCCTTCAATCCAAGGAACATTTACGCCGCCCTTGTTACCAAAAACAAAAGCAAGCGGGTCGCCTACGTCAAGCTTTTTGTAACTAATCATGCCCGTTAAAACCAACGCAAGGATTACATAAAGAGCCGTACAAATCACAAGCGAAAGCATCATCGAACGCGGCAAATCCCGTTTCGGGTCTTTACATTCTTCTGCTGTTGTTGAAAGGGCGTCAAAACCAATGTAAGCGAAGAAGACGCCCGCAACACCTTTCATTACTCCTTCAAAACCGTTTGGCATAAACGGACTCCAATTTGACGGCGAAACATAGAAAGCACCTGCCGCAATCACCAGCAAAATAATTCCTAGTTTTAAGGCTACCATTATGTTTGACGCAGTTTTGGATTCGCGTATTCCGATGTAAACAAGAATCGTAATGAGTACGACTATAGCCAATGCGGGAATGTCTGCGATGATTCGCAAATCGCCGATTTGCGGAGCAGTTGTCCATGCGTGATGGGCATCCAACAAAGAGGAACTAACGCCGATGGCATCATCTTTCAAACCTGAGAGCGAAGCTTGTTGTAACAACGCAATTTTCTGGTCATCATTTGTTGCTTCTGTAATTTTGCCCAATAAATCCAACGACGCGCCTTTATCAATTAAGCCTTGAATCGTCGTATAACCGCGCGAAGCACTCAGATAATCCATTGTGAAATAATCGGGAATGTGAATGCCGTTTGCGATTCCTAATCTTGGAATCTTTATATTCTTAATCAAATTCGTAAAATAATCGCTCCACGAAATAGCAACGGCTATGTTTCCGATTGCGTATTCAACAAGTAAATCCCAACCGATAATCCAGGCAAAGAGTTCACCGAATGAAGCGTAAGAGTATGTGTAGGCAGAACCCGCAATCGGGACTTTCGATGCAAATTCTGCATAACACAACGCAGACAGACCGCACGCAATAGCCGTAAAAACAAACAACAGAACAACGGCAGGTCCGCCATTGGCTGATGCTTTGCCGACCATAGTAAAAATGCCTGCGCCAATTATCGCGGCAATACCGAGCGCAGTTAAATCAAGTAAGCCTAAACTTCTTCTCAGATGTGGCTCTTGAGTGGTTGAACTTGGGTCGTGGTCACCCAGACCGCTTTCGGCATCGGCTTTGATTTGCTCAATAGACTTCTTGCGAAATAGATTTGAAATACTACTCATTGCATGGATTCCTGTTTGATAGATTTGGATAAAACGAAGGTGTCGCGGAGTTTGTCACGAATCCGCTTTAATACGCAACAAAATTTTTCATTTATTGGTAATCGGACAGTAAATGGGGTACGACGGGCTGCCAGCCTGTCGAAAAAATGCGAAAGAAAAAACAACAGCGACAGGCTGGCAGCCCGTCGTACTTTTACACCCAATAACTGACCGATTACATTTATTGCATCACATTTACAAATGGGAAACAAGTTTGAATCATTTCAAACTGATAATTCCTTCAGAGCAACTTTGATGGCTATCCGATTTGTGAAGAAAAACTTATACCTTATTTTCGACCACTTTTTGCAGTGCCGAACGCAACGCCATGACATCACCGACGGGAACATTGATAACCCCTTCTACATTTTCGACGCCGCATGCTGTCGAGGCGATAACGGGAACACCATAAGCTACGGCTTGCAGAAGACGGCGCGGTTTGTGTTCCACAAATGCAGGCAAAACAACCGCGCTTGCTTCTGTCAGCCAGTCGTGGCTTCCGTTTTTATATTCAACCGAAAGACCATGCCAAAAATCTTCGCCTTCGATTTGCGACCCTATTGTTACGAGTTCGGCGTTCAAGCCTTGTAAAGCTTCGCGCAGTTCGTAAGCACCTTTTCGCCCGACGGTCGAAGCGGGAAAAATTATCTTTGTCCGTTTATGCCCGTTAGCAGAAAGTGTTTGAACAGGAATTTTCCAATTAAGCAAAAGTGTTTTTTCTGGAAACAGCGATGCGATTTCAGTGTGTGGTGTGATGATTTTTCGCGCATATTTTAAGGCTTCTAATTCGGCGTTGACTATCCAATCATCTGCGCGAAAATCTGCCAGAGTTTTGCTTTCAGGGTGAAGTTCTTTGGCTGTATCAAGCCGCTCTTGCAGATGTTTCATCGGAAGCGCGTTCATCAAAACATCAAACGTGCGTCCGCCGAGATGCCCCTCACGCCAGAGATACGGCAAAAGGTTTTGCTGAACGCAAACGTGCGTCACGTCAAAGGAAAGCGAACGTGAAAAGCTATCCGCGAGTTGTTCATAAGAAGACAAAAGAGCGCGTTGACGTGCTGCACCTTGTGCCGAAAGTTTGCGCGATTGATAAGAACGAATAAGCGTTGTCATCAAACTCTGCTTTATATTTTTGAAGCCCTTCAACGTCCAAGCGTAGTTCGATTTTCTAAAACGCTTTCCGTCAATCGGAATTACAAGCAAATCTTTTTCGGTTCTTACGCTTTGAATGTAATCGTCAAATTCAGGAAAGAATTCATCAACAAGAAAAGCCGCACGTCCGAAATTTTTATGTTCGTCTTTCGGCGTCACATTTCTAAAACAATCGCCGACACCGCAGGTCATACAGCTTTGCGGCTCGTTCTGTTCTTGTTTTTTCTTTAACTGAGCGGGAACTTGTTTTGATGTCGCCTTTGAATCGCTTCTGAAACTAACAATCAGATTTTCGGCGTCCATTTTTGCTTCGATGCGAAACGGTTGTGCGAAGCGGAAACGCAAATCAACGTAGTTCCAAAACACCGTCGCATCGCGCCCCTTTTCAGCCAACGAACCGCTGATTACCTGCGTGTGCGCGTGGCGTTCCATGATTTCAAAACCCGCTTTAAGAGCCGCGTCATAAAGTGCGTTTGAGAGCTGGCAAAGCCCGCCGCCTATGTTTGGGATGATGCAGCCTTCACGTAGTTCGCGCCCCTCTACAAAACCACGCAAACGGCTTGCTCTGCCCACCTGTGCCCAAAAACTAAATGTCCCGTTCGCGGGGATTTCCAAACCGTTTAGCTTTCGCAAAGCAACACGCAAATTTTGAACTTTGCCGACAAGCAAAACTTTTTCCGCTTCGTCCGATTCCGTCCACAAAGCGGTTTTCGATTCCGCGATAATAGCTTTGTCAATCAACTTGTTGTTTATGGAAAATCTTTTGAATTTTTTGTCGAAAAGATTCTTTACCGTGCGGTTGATTTGTAAAAGCGTTGATTTGCCCTTAAAAACTAACGATTCGCTGATTGTCGGGATTTTGCGTTCACTCATAATTAGAACAACAGACAATCGTCTGTTTGTATCAGAACAACAGACGGTTGTCTGTATGGGCTTTGCCGGAATCAAGAGACGTTTTCCGCACAAAAGCTACAAAGCTAAATTCATATTTTTCAAAGAAAAAGATAAAATTTCTTTCAGTTGAAAACTACATTAGAGGACTTATGAAAAAATTCAAAGCTATTATTTTTGCATCTCTGTTTATAGCCCTGACATATTCACCCATAGTCAAAGCACAAAGCAATACAAAAGAAAAACTCGTAGGCGTCTGGCAGGCTTCTGAAGCGATGGGTTCGGGTTGGAGTGATACTTATCGTTTTTTCAATGACAGCAAGTTTATTTTTCACACAAATCAGATGAACTGTGCGGCACGCGAAATTTCAAACTCAGGAACATGGAAAATTGAAAACAATGGAATCGTTTTAATGATAAAAGAGCGCGTCACAATGGTTGGCGGCAAACTCGTTCCGGTGACGGGTTCGTGCGGCTCAAAATACGAACCCGAAGGCGCAAAAGAAAAAACCGTTAAGAACAAAACGCCCGTGCGAAAGATTTTGTCTTTGGGCAAATTCGGCAAAGACGATTTGGACAGATGGACGGTTTTGTTTGGCAAAATACGATTCTGGAGATATGACACAGACCCGAAAAAGTACCCTTAAAATTTCAGTTCCATTCGCATTTAACGAATGGCGGGCGAGCGGGTTATACTCCGTCTCGCCCTTTTCATCTAGACCTTAATTCATCGGAAGAAAATTTATGCACTATCACTTAATCGGAATTTGCGGGACGGCAATGGCTTCACTCGCTGGAATGTTAAAGGCACGCGGGGCTGTCGTGACAGGTTCTGACCAGAATGTTTATCCACCAATGTCAACACAGCTTGCAGAACTCGGCATTGAAGTCATGCAAGGTTATAAACCCGAAAACTTAAACGTCAACCCTGACTGCGTCATCATCGGAAACGCCATGTCACGCGGAAATTTAGAAGTCGAAGAAGTCTTGAACAGAAAGCTTCTCTACGCTTCGCAGGCAGAAACCGTCAAAGAAGAATTTATTCGCGGGCGGCGTTCGTTAGTAGTGGCAGGAACACACGGGAAGACAACTACGACAAGCATTGCAACGTGGGTTATGGAGTGCGGCGGGTTAAATCCTTCATTTTTAGTCGGTGGCGTAGTACAAAATTTCGGCAACAGTTTTCGCGTTACCGACAGCGATTGTTTCATCATAGAAGGCGACGAATACGACACGGCATATTTCGATAAGGGGGCAAAATTCATGCACTACCTTCCCGAAATCGCTATCGTCAACAACATCGAATTTGACCACGCGGATATTTACAAAGACCTTGACGCAATCAAGTTTGCTTTCAGCCGTTTGATGAATCTTGTGCCGGGCAACGGACGATTGATTGTTTGTTGGGATTGCCCGAACACACGCGAAGTCGTCAACAAATTCGGCGAAAAACTCTTTACCAAATTGGAAACTTTCGGAACAAGCGAAGAAGCAAAATGGCGTGTGCGCGATATAGATTTTTCGGGTGATATGACGCGCTTCAAGGTTTATTGCGCGAATGTATTTTGGGGCGAATTTGAAACGCCTCTGATTGGTGAATTCAACGCTAAAAATTGCTTGTCTGTAATTATTGCGGCGGATGCTTGGGGAGTGTCAAAGGAACAAATTGCTCACGCCTTAAAAACATTCAAAAGTGTAAAGAGAAGAATGGAGGTTCGCGGCATTGAACGCGGTGTTACGGTGATTGACGACTTCGCACATCACCCGACGGCAGTGCGCGAAACATTACTGGCTTTAAGAAACAAATATAGAGAACAACGATTGATTGCCGTTTTCGAACCACGCTCAAACACATCGCGTCTTGCCACATTTCAAGAACCTTACGCGCAAGCTTTTCAACACGCGGATTACGTCATCATCACAAATGTTTTTAATCCCACGAATGTTTACGGCGGGACTACGCTTTTGGACACAAACGAACTCACACAGCAAATCGCAGAAACAGCCAAGCCCGCTTTCTGCTTGAAAGATGCAGACGAAATCATCACGCATCTTTCACCACAATTAAAAACGGGCGATGTCGTGGCAATTATGTCTAACGGTGCTTTCGGCGGGATACATGAAAAGTTGTTAGCTGTTTTACGATTAAACTAATCTCCAATAAATTGGTTAGGGTTTGATTCAGATATTAAGCAACTGCGTAATCTGTAAATTTCCTGACTTCCGGTTCGTGGAAACCTAAAACTATGTGATGTTTTGGAATTCCCTTTCGCTCTAATTCATATGCAAGACCTTCTTCTGTGCTGTCTCGTTGAATCCAAATTTTGCCGTCAATGATTTCGATGTGTGCCACGCAATAATGCACACGTTCGATACCTTCCCAACCCAAAGCCATCAACAAATATCGGGACACTTTCTCATCAAAGATTGTTTCTGATTGTAAGCCGCTTCGCGGGAGGTTTGCGTATTCGTTCAAAACTTCTCGTATAGCCTGACGATGTTTTTCTACTTTACCCATTTCACAACCTCCTCTTTTGACGCATTGAAAATCAGCAACTTTACATCTTCGTCTGCAAGCAAAGCGTCTGCGTCAGGGTGATTAAATATTTTCGTATAAACCGACTCCCGAATCGCTAAATACAGTTCGCGTTCAGGTTGCTGTCTTTTAAGCTTACTGCGATACAAAACAAATTGACCGAGGGCATTTTCAAGGTCATAAATTTCCGATGCGCCAACAAAACTCTTCACTTCGACGGCTATCTTACGCCCTTCTTTTTCAGCCCCAAAGATTTTCTCTGCGCCTAAATCAACATACAAATCTTTTAACCCCCAACGCAAATGTATGGGGTCATCCGTTATTGTCCAACCGTCTTTTATCAATGCGTTCCGCACCGCGTCGTGATAGATGTCTCTTGCGGGCATAAACGAACTCTCCAATCAAAACTGTAATTTCACTTTCAACCTCTTTTCCTTTAATAGTTTTCCACATAAGAGAAAAATGCAAACGAAATCCTCACGTATCTTTCGCCTCAACTAAAAACGGGCGATGTCGTTGCAATTATGTCCAAGGGTGCTTTCGGCGGGATACATGAAAAATTGTTGAATGTGTTGAAAGGATAGTTGTGTCCCGGTTTTATTTTTTTTGTTTGCTTTTTTGCAATGCTGATGCTTTTGAAACGCGAATTAACGCTCCTGCTTCGGGTGGTGGCTGTTCAAATGGGAAACCCTGAGATTGTTCACGCAAAAATGTAAAGAATCGTTCAAACTCTCTCTGCATCTCGTCCATCTTCGCACGCATATTTAAGATAATTTCAACGCCCGCAAGGTTCACGCCCAAATCTCTTGTCAATGAGAGAATTACTTCAAGGCGTTCGATGTCCGCGTCTGTATAAAGGCGTGTGTTCCCTTCGGAACGCGAAGGCGTCAAAAGACCTTCGCGCTCATACAAACGCAAGGTCTGCGGATGTATGTCGTACTGTGTTGCAATCGCACTGATTGTATATGTACGAACCTTCTTTTTCATTGCGGATTGTGAATTGCCGTTTACTCTTTTCAATCGGCAATCGAAAATCTCAAATCATCAATTATTCCAGCCCCATCTCTTTTCGCGGGTTCTCTGTGTTTACTTTTTCAAATTTCCGTAACAACTCTTTCGTTTCTTCCGAAAGTAATTTCGGAAGGGTTATTTTAACTTCAACAAACTGGTCGCCGCGCAAACTCGGATTTCTCAAACTCGGGACGCCGCGCTCACGAAGTCTGAATTTTTGTCCTGATTGTGTGCCGGGCGGAATTTTAAGCTGGGCTTTTCCTTCAACAGTCGGAACTTCAATCTTCGCTCCTAAAGCGGCTTCGGGAACAGTAACCGGAACGATTACATGAATGTTATCGCCTTTGCGTGTGAAATGTTTGTGTTGCCCTACGTTTGTGATGATGTATAAATCACCCGCAGGTGCGCCTAAACGCCCACCGCCCCCTTTGCCCGGAATGCGAACGCGGGAACCCGTATCAACTCCGGCAGGAATGCGAACTTTTACCTGTTCGCTCTTTGAAGTAACGCCTGTGCCTTTACATAACGAACAAGGCTGTCTTCTTCTTCCCGTTCCGGCGCAATCCGTACAGTCTTGCGCGAAGGTAAGTCGCCCGCCGACTTTTTGAACTTGCCCCGAACCCTTACAGGTCGGACAAACAACTACGGGACCACCCGTGTCGCCCGCTCCCTGACAACGCGAACATTGTTCGGAACGATTAACAGTCAGGTTTGTGGTCAAACCTTGAATTGACTCTTCAAACGAAAGAGCAAGCGGCATTTCTATATCTTCGCCGCGTGTCGGTTGCGGGCGTGGAGGCTCTTTTGTTTGCTGTTTACTTCCACCTCCGAACAAATCGCTAAAGATGTCACGAAAACTTGTGCTGCCCCCCCCACTGCTTCCGCCACTTGAACTCGAAGTTGTATCCCAATTAAAGCCTGTAAAATCCCAGTTCTGCGTTGTTGTGCGTCCACCGCCGCCGCCAAACGGCGAAGCGTCCGACAAATTATCAGAATAGTAACCAAAGCGGTCATAAATCTTTCGTTTCTTTTCGTCCGAAAGAATGTCGTGTGCTTCGGTTACTTTTTTGAATTTTTCTTCGGCAGACTTATCGCCCGGGTTAACATCCGGGTGATATTTACGCGCCATTCTGCGATAAGCCTTCTTAATCTCGTCAGCTTTCGCGTCACGTTTCACGCCGAGAATTTTATAGTAGTCTTCTTTTGCCATCTTTGAATTTGCGATTGCCGATTGCCGATTGCCGATTGAAAATTTGCCTTACATTCAATCGGCAATCGGCAATCGCAAATCGGCAATTACTTACTTTTTGTTCTCGTCAACATCAACATATTCGGCGTCAATTACATCGTCACCGCCACCCGTGTTTGATGACGAACCGCCTGATGATGCGCCTGCGCTTGAAGCGTGTTCGTCACCACCGCCTGCGGTTGAACCACCCGCACTTCCCGCGCCTGCCTGGCTGTAAATAGCTTCTGCGAGTTTGTGCGATGCCGTTTGGAGACGATTAAATGCTTCGTTCATCTGGTCTGCGCCACCATCTGCCAAAGCTTTCTTTGCATCGGCAAGTGCATTTTCAACCTCTATTGCCGCGCCCGAATCAAGCTTATCTTTGTTATCACTCAATGTCTTTTCAATTTGATACGTCAAACCATCCAGACGATTGCGTGCTTCGATTTCTTCTTTCTTCTTCACGTCGTCGGCGGAATGCGATTCGGCATCACGCATCATGCGGTCAATTTCATCTTTCGACAAACCGCTCGAAGCAGTAATGGTAATCTTCTGCTCGCGCCCCGTTCCCATATCCTTTGCAGAGACATTTACGATGCCGTTTGCGTCAATATCGAATGTCACTTCGACTTGCGGAACGCCGCGCGGTGCCGGCGGAATACCAACCAGATGAAACTTGCCCAGCGTTTTATTGTCGCCGGCCATCGGTCTCTCGCCTTGAATAACGTGGACTTCAACGGATGTTTGATTATCCGAAGCAGTAGAGAAAATTTCAGATTTTCTGGTCGGAATCGTGGTGTTGCGTTCAATCAATCGCGTTGCAACGCCGCCCAAGGTTTCAATACCCAAGCTGAGTGGCGTAACGTCCAACAAAAGAATATCTGTCTTTTCGCCCGACAAAACACCCGCCTGCACAGCCGCGCCAACCGCAACAACCTCATCCGGGTTCACGCTCTTGTTTGGTTCTTTTCCGAAGACTTCCTTAACGATTTCCTGTACTTTCGGAATACGCGTCGAACCGCCGACCAAAACTACTTCGTCAATCTTTCTTGCATCAAGCCCTGCGTCTTTGATGGCTTGTTCGACAGGCGATTTCAACCGTTGAAGAATTTGCTCAATCAAACCCTCAAACTTGGCGCGTGTAAGTTTCATAACCAAGTGTTTCGGACCGGAAGCATCTGCCGTGATAAACGGCAAATTGATTTCCGTTTCCATCGCACTTGAAAGCTCAATCTTAGCTTTTTCGGCTGACTCTTTCAGACGTTGCAGAGCCATTTTGTCGTTAGACAAATCTATCCCCTGGTCTTTTTTGAACTCTTCGATAATCCATTCGATAAGTCTTTCGTCAATGTCGTCGCCGCCAAGATGCGTGTCGCCGTTTGTAGATTTAACTTCGACCACGCCTTCGCCGACTTCGAGAATCGAAATGTCGAATGTACCACCACCAAAATCGAATACGGCAATTGTTTCGTCTTTCTTCTTATCAAGCCCGTAAGCGAGAGCCGCCGCCGTCGGTTCGTTGACAATACGCATCACTTCAAGCCCTGCGATTTTGCCTGCATCTTTTGTAGCCTGGCGTTGCGCGTCGTTGAAATAAGCGGGAACAGTGATAACGGCTTTATTAACTTTTTGTCCCAAGTAATCTTCCGCAGACTGCTTCATCTTTTGAAGAATCATGGCGGAAATTTCAGGCGGACTGTAATCCTTCCCGCTTGCATTCACACGGACATCACCGTTTCCGGCTGATTGAACTTTATAAGGGACCTGTTTGATTTCTTCGCTTACTTCGTTAAAACGGCGTCCCACAAATCTTTTAATTGAATAAATCGTGTTTTCAGGGTTCGTCACAGCCTGCCGTTTTGCCACCTGCCCGACAAGGCGGTTGCCGTCCTTTGTAAAAGCTACAACCGAAGGCGTTGTTCTGCCGCCTTCCGAATTTGTGATGACGACAGGTTCTCCGCCTTCCATCACAGCCACAACGGAGTTGGTCGTACCCAAATCAATACCAATAATCTTGCTCATCTTTTTAATTTCTCCGAATAAAAAATTCGATTGCTAATTTATCTGCAAGCTGTTGCCCGCTGATTCAATGTTTATTTGCACTTTCTAAATGCAGAGGCAAGATAATATCTGAGTGTCTTATTGTCAAGGATTTATTAGCAACAAATGTATAGATTTTAAGACATTATTTTGTCACCTCTGATTTTATGTGGCTTAAATTTATATTTGGCAGCCTAAAGCCTTAGAGTTCAGAGTTATTCGTTTGCTTTGGGTTTTTCTTCTTCGCCCATCAGTTTTGAAACAAAGAAAATGTAATGAACGCCCGAGAATACTGCGAAGGCTGAAACGATGACATAAACAGTAGGAAGATAAAACCCTTTTAATGAAGGGAAAGTTGCGGCAACAAGAATTAGAAAGACAGCCAGGATTTGAATTGTTGTGCTGATTTTGCCTGGCCACGAAGGCTGAAAACCACGAAAACTCGTCACAATGTTTATAGCCGCCGCTCCGATTAGAATAAACAAATCGCGGCTGATGACGATTGCCGTTACCCAAAACGGTACGGGTAGATGATCACTTTTAGGAATTATTGACGGAAGCGTCAGGGCTACGAAAGATGTGGTCATCAAAAGCTTATCTGCAATCGGGTCAAGGATTGTTCCAAGTTCGCTTTTTTGGTCAAGATTGCGTGCAATAAGTCCATCAAAAAAATCTGTCAAGCCCGCAAACATGAAAACAATCAAAGCCAAAGTAAACTTTTGATAATAGAGAAAGGTGACGAAGACGGGCGTCAACGCCATGCGAATAATAGTCAGAATGTTCGGAAGCGTAAAAACGCGGTTCATAAATGGATTGCGGATTGCGGATTGCGGATTGCGGATTAAACGAAACAACAATCCGCAATCCGCAATCTGCAATCCGCAATCAAACATTTCTTAACGTCAGGTGCGAGACTTCCGGTAAGCAACCGTAACGAACCGGGAGAACTACCGTGCCAATTCCGCGAGAGACGTAAATTTGTGTTTCGTATCTTTTTCCGAGTCCACGCAGCATACGACGGCGCGGACGACCCTGTTTATCACGTTCAGGTCTTAATGTGACCTGCCCGCCGTGTGTATGCCCGCTTAAAACAAGGTCAACTCCGGCGCGGGCTGCGCGACGTAAAATTACCGGATTGTGCGCCAGAAGAAGTTTCATCTCTTCTTCTTTTGAACCGGTCAAAGCTTTTGGTAAATCTTCCAAGCCAACCATTGTGTCATCAACACCCGCAAGCCAAAATGAAGCTCCGTTTGCCTCGAAACGAAAGCCTTCGTTTATTAACACTTTTATACCTTCTAAACGAAATAGGTCTGTAATAAGCGGTGCATCCGTCCAATGGTCATGATTCCCTAAAATTGCATAAACACCGTAACGCGCTTTTAACTTCCCCAGCAATCCTGCTACGGGCAAAATAAAAGAGCGTTCGTGCGAAACATAATCGCCCGTCAAAGCTATAATATCGGGTTCCAGGTCATTTGCGGTCTGGATTGCGCGTTCGACCTGTTCACGGTCTGTAAAAGGACTGTGATGTATGTCTGTCAGTTGGACAACAGTCAACCCGTCCAACTCCTGCGGTAATCTTTTCAGACCGATTGCACGCCGCTCAACCACTAAGTTAAAAGGCTCTGCAAAAGCCGTTTGTGCCACCTGCATAAGCCCAGCTCCTAAAGTCCTGAATGGGGCTGACGTAGTAACACGACGACGACGCGCAACATAGTCGCGCATTCTTAAACGAATCGTATTTGCCATTTTTTATCGGGAAAGACTCTTTGAATCTGAATTTCAAAAAGCCCGCGCATTATAGTAACGTGCGTCGAAAATGGCAATGGTGCTAAAAGATATGCCGCATCTCAAACGGCTGAAAAACATTTTCGATACAGATTTGATTGTTAAGGCTTGCTTATTTTCGCCACAATCAACGGAGTGGTTTCATTTTCTCTTCGATAAAAAACTCTTGGTTGTTGTACCCTTCCACTTGTCGTTCGTTTTTCTTCCTCATCAACCAGATCTTTTGTTTTTCTTATCTGCTCCTGTCGCATTGACGGAACTCTCTGAACTGCATAGTTGAGCCATTCACGCAACATTACGTTTCCGTCCGAAGGTTCGCTGTCGGCTTTACCTTCTTTCAATGCTTCTTCAATCAAAGCGAAGTTCAAATAACTGTGTTGTAAAGCTTGTGATTCAAAAGCAACTTCATAACTCTGTGAAGCCGTGAGAATGAACATACCTTTTTCATAAGCGAGTTGTGCAAGTCCTTTTGAGTTCATAGGACCTCGTCGCTTTTCTTCAGATTCCAAAGCCTGTCCGCTGTTGCAAGCGTCAATAACAAACAAGATGTTTTGCGCGTCAATTGTGCTGAAAGCATCCTCAAGTTCTTTGTCTGAAATGCTATGCACTAAGATTTTTTGTATAGCAGTAGCGTCGAGTTTGTTTCGTGCGCCTTGATAACCTAAGTCATGAGGCAAGAGATAAAATCGGTCTTGTTGAGCCGTGCCGTGACCTGAAAAGTAAATCACAATACTATCTTCTGGTTGCGCTTGTTTGAGTTTCAATAACTGTTTTGATGTATTTGGCAGAAGTGCGCCTGCACTTTTACCGCTTAATCTTTGAAGTGCCAAAAGAAAGTTTGCTTTCGTTGCGTCTTTGTCTAAAAGTTCTGTTATTTCAATTGATTGAAAGTTTGCAAGCAGTTCTTGTCTGAGTTTGATTTCATTGGAAAAAGTCTGCGCGTCCGGGTTTGCGTACTTCAAATTGTACTGCGCGTTTTCATATTCATTTATGCCGATAGAAAGAACATAAAGATTACCTTTGCGTGCAAGCGACGTTGAACCTGTGAATGTTAACTCGGCATCCGCGCTTTTGATATTATCGCGGTTGAAAGCGTAAGCCGCGAACTGATTCTCTCCCGCAACAATTGGAACGCTTGTTTCAAGTGTAACTTTATTTTGCCCCTTCAATAAATCTCCATACCAGACTTTTACAAGCGAATTATTGCGAAATAATCTGACATCTTGCGCCCCGCTTCCTTTTGGATGAGTTTTATCAGGCGGTGCTTCGGTTACTTCTAACCTAATAGTTATGTTGCGTGAATCAACAGTCAGGTTATGATTGGGCAAATCTATTCCGGTAACAGATGAGAATTTAATGTCCGGTTGTCGTCTGTCTTTGTTAACAATATCGGTCTTTGCCGTTGGTTTCTTGCCGTCGAGTATTTCGTCAAGTAATCCGGGATAAAAGTATTCATTGAAATAGGCTTCGACGGATGCAACTTCATTGTTAGCAAAGCTCCAATTAAGTTTGTTAAATGCTTTCGGTAGCCCGTCAAAAAGACCGTCGGGCGTCACGACAATCCAGTTTCCGTCTAAAAAGCCAATTACTGAAGCCAATTTTTGTCCTGTTTCAGTAGAATAAACTTCCGTATCAATTTTGGCTTTGACTTTATCATACAAAGCAACGGCAATTACTTTACCGTCACGGTTGAAACTCGCTGAAACAAAACCATTGTTGGATATTCTGTCACCGCGTAGCTTTAAAACGATATTTCCGCTTTCTAAATTTAGTAACCAAACATTTATATAATCTCTACTGAATAAAGCTTGGTCGCTGATAAAAAGCGTTTTGCTATCAGGGCTAAAAACCATTGCGCCTGCATAAAACAAATCGTTGCTAAATGCTCCTTCAAACGAGCGTAACAATTTGCCGTTTTCTGTGTTCCAAAGGTTAATAGAATTGTTCTTGCCTACGCTTGCAAAGATTTTGCTGTCGGCACTAAAGGCAAATCTTGGGATGGGCTTTGAGTATTCAATGCACGGAAGTGTGTAGAGTAATTTACCGCTTGCAACATCCCAGATATTGATGTTCGTATCATATCCAAAAGCCGCAAGAAACTTTCCGTCGGGACTAAATGCTAATACGTTCGTCACGGGCGTATTGCTTGTCAGCCTCTTCAACAGACGCCCCGTCTTTGTTTCCCATAACCCGACGCTCTTATCTTCATATTCAGTTACAGCCAATAAATTACTGTCAGGACTAAATGCAAAGCCGCTGAAGTATTCATCGCGGTTTGAAGTAAAGGTGTGGAAATTTCCCCGCAATGTGAGTTGTAATGAACCATCGTCGCCGCCATAAATTTCAATCCCGCCATCTTTTCTCATGCGGGCAAACGCTTTTCCATTCGCACCAAAGGTGTAAGGTAAATCTTCTTCTTCGCGGTTCAAATAAACATTGATGAGTTTTTTACAAGTTGTGTAATCGAAATCAACAATTCTAGTTCCATTTCCCACGTCCATTTGTGCCGTGAAATACTGTGAGGCTAAAGAGACGCGGTCAAAGCTACCGTAACTTTCAAGCGTACAACGTAAAGAAGCATTGGCAGTCCAAACTTTTCTGGTTTGTTCATCTCCTCCGAATAAGATTGTCTTTTGCTGTGCGTCAACGAGAGTTGCCGTATTATTGGAAACCGCTGGTTTACCTAAGCGTTCGCCATGAAACTCTTTCAATAACTTAGCCTCACTTGTTTGCCACAAACAAAGTTTTTCGCCGCCTGTTATGAAATACTTGCTATCAGGAGTAAAGGCTATGGAATTGACTGCACCACCATCAACATAATCGTCCCCTCCGTTTGCCTTACTGAATTCATAATGTTTCAGCAACTTATAATTATTTGCATCCCAAGTCTCAAGACGAAAGTTTAAATCACCGGAAAGTCGCGGTGCATTTACGGCTAACAAATAATTACCGTCGGGACTGAAAGCTACTGACCCTTTATAGAATCCCCCTTTTGTCGGAAGAGTACGAAATACGCTACGACTTTCAATATCCCAAAGATCAATTTTGCCCGTAAGGACAGCTAGAGTTTTTCCGTTCGGATGAAAGGCTATAATTTGAGGATAAAATGAACTATCTATGCCAGCAGGTAATTTTGTTATGAGTTGACCGTCGGTGAGGTTCAAAAGATTTACATCTTTCTTAATATCAACAGCCGCCAGCATTTTGTCATCAGGGCTGAAGACAAATATTCCGTAGCCGTACTCAGATTCAATCTCGCGCAATAATTTACCGCTTGCGGCATCCCACAAAACGATTTTTTGGTGCAACACTCCTCCAATAGTTTTACCGTCGTGACTGAAAACAAGTTGCGAATATAAATTAGTATCCTGTGCTCCTCCATCCGGTTCAGGCTCAGGATAGGTAAAAGAGCGAATAACTTTGCCTTTATAAACATCCCAAAGAGCTATGCCTTTCTTTGCAACAATGGATGCAATAGTTTTTCCGTCGGGGCTTACGACTGCGTGGTTGTTACTTGTGCTTTTGCCCGAAAAGTTACGAACCAAGAGACCGTTGCTAATGTCCCAGAGTTTTACCGCATCGTTACCATCTTCCGCCGCCGTAACAATATCTTTACCATTGGGGAGGACAACTACGGAGTTTATATAGCCAATATGTTTGGTTTGGATTATCAACTCAGGTCGTTGCTTAACACTATCAGGTTGTCCAACAGGTAGAGCAATCAGGTTGATGTTACGCTGTATATATTCTTTCGCTTCGTCTTTTGTTTCTTGGGCAATCTTCAATGCTTGTTTGTAAGTATCCAATGCCTTTGCCTTGTCGCTTTGCAAATAGTAGATATTTCCAACGAGATTCAAAGTAGTGGATTCTCGTGATTTGTCACCTGCTTTTTGAAAATGTGACACTGCCTGAAGATAAGTTTCTACAGCTTTTGTCCATTCGAGACGTTCTCTTTGTAACTTACCCTCTGCCAATAACCTTACTCCGGCGTATTTGCAGGCTTTAGTTTCACCCTCTCTATTGCCCAAATCATGAAATGCTATTGCGGCTTCGTTGTAATATTGTGCCGCTTTGAGGTTTTCTTCTGCTTCCCCAAAGAAGTTTCCCAGCTCAAATAGGATATTGCTTTCGGACTTTCGATCTTTCCTTGCACGATGGAGGGTTAATGCTCTGTTTGCAACTTCGACTGTCTTTTCGTTTTTGTCTAATTTTACTTACTGTAAATAATCAATACCCATAGAGTAAGATAAAGAAATGGCAAAATTAAAAGTAATATTGATGGACGACGACGGACAAGAATTGAGTCAGAGAGATTATGGCTTAAAGGC
>Ga0187894_10002489_pt1 | contig 21960 bp, 18 predicted proteins | sample GBC1701081metaG_FD_136650 | JGI IMG/M metagenome (GOLD analysis project Ga0187894, IMG submission 136650) | White microbial mat communities from a lava cave in the Kipuka Kanohina Cave System on the Island of Hawaii, USA - GBC170108-1 metaG ... | reverse complement strand
GCGTCTTTGAGACGCGCCATGATCGTTTCGTAGTCGAGTTTGGAGATGAGATGAATATTGTGAATCTCGGGCGGCGAGAAACAGTGCAACTGAAATCCGGGATACTTCGCGCGCAGTGAGCGCAACAGGTCTTCGTACCATTCGATGCCGAAGTCAGGATGCAGTCCGCCCTGCATCAACACGCCGGTGCCGCCGAGCGCGATCGTCTCGTCGATCTTTTCGCAGATCTCTTCGAACGTGCGCACATAAGTGTCCGGCGCGCCGGGCCGGCGGTAGAACGCGCAGAAAGTGCAGACTACATTGCAGACGTTCGTGTAGTTGATGTTGCGATCGATGATGTAGGTGATGATGTTGTCCGGGTGGCGGCGCGCGCGTATCTCGTCGGCTGCGACGCCCAGACGCGCGATGTCGTGCGACTGGAGCAGCGTTCGGCATTCATCAGCAGACATGCGCTCGCCCGCCAGCACGCGGTCAAGAATCGGTTGAATACCGGTGGTTGTCATTCGCTTCCTAGCTTATCAAAAACGTTAAATAAACCGCAGTGGTTTCACGGTTTCAATCGATCCGTGTTTCGCTGCCAGCTCGTAGTAGAGCTGCAAGCCTTTTCTCATCGAGTCGTCTACTCTGAAAACAATGTTCTCGGTCAGGTACTTGCGAAGTTCCTCGATCGGCATCGGAATCTTCTCTTTGTACAACGCCACAATCTCTTCAATTTGGTCCACGCCTTCGTCGCGTGCGCTCGCAAAATCGACCGTCCGCGCGCGTTCTTCGGCCCCATCACACACCATCCACATGGCAAAGACAAAACCGAGTCCCGTGTACTTGCGCCACAGTGCAGCCATGTCCCAGACCTTCAAACCGGTGCGTAGAAACGTCATGCCCGGATCGCCGATGATCAACGCGGCGTCGTTTTTCTCCAACATCTCTTCGAGTTGCGGCGAACGTGTGGTCCAGGCGGGTTCAGCATCGAGAAACTCGCGGAAGATTATCTTAACGAGCGTTGCTGAGGTGCGTGACGATTCATCCAGCGCGACGGTGCGAATGTGCTCGAGCTCTGTATCTTTCGAAACCAGTACAACGCTCAGCACTTCCTTTTGCGAGCCGACGCAAACGTCCGGCACGAGTGAACCGCCGGCAATTCGCTGGTACTCGATCACCGGAACGAGCGCACCTTCGACTTCACTGCGCGACAACAACTCCCCGCAACGCGCCGGCACGGCTTCAACAAAATCAACCTGCCCGCGCTTCGATCCGTTAAGAAAACTCCAAATGAGGGGCGCGGAATTGAGATAACTGGATGCGGCGAGACGAAAAGGCGTGACCATCACGTCGATGATAAGATAGGCCACAAAGAAGCACAAAAGGCACCGTTGATAATAGGCTATTTTAGCTCTTGTGCTTTTTGTATCTCTTTGTGGCACTATTCGCCGATGCCAATTTACGATCTGAGTGTTCCCCTTAGCGCTGATCTGCCGACGTATCCTGGAGATCCCGGGATTCGCATTCAGGACTGGTCCAAGCTGGCAAACGGAGACGGCGCAAACGTCTCGGCGCTTAGCTTCGGCGCGCATACGGGAACGCATGTCGATGCGCCCGCACATTTCCTCGAGGGTGCGAAGAAGGTGGACGCACTTGCGCTTGAGGTCTTGATTGGCGAAGCTGAAGTGGTTGAAGTTCCGGAGGAGAAACGGGTCATTGACGAAGAGTTTGTAACCGCGAGTTGTACACAAGGTACGTCGCGAATTCTTTTCAAGACCCGCAATTCAGCCTTCTGGACCACAGATTTCACAGAGTTTAGGACGGATTTCACATATTTGGACCTGGCGGCGGCGCAGAGGCTCGTCAATCAAGGAGTGAGGCTGGTCGGCATTGATTATCTCTCGATTGAAAAGTTTCGTTCCAAGGACCACGAAGTACATCGCGCGCTCTTATCGCATGAGGTGATCATTGTCGAAGGCTTGAATCTCGCGGGAGTGCCGGCGGGGAAGTATGAGTTGATCTGTTTGCCTCTGCGACTGCGCAGCAATCTCGGCGACGGTGCGCCGGCCCGGGCAGTGTTGAGAACGATTGAATAGATGACCAAGCAGGGAAACCCAGAGTATCGCGAGCGCGTTTACAAGATCGTGCGCCGCATTCCGCGCGGACACGTGATGACTTACGGCCAGATCGCTGAGCTGCTCGGCGAGGGTTACACACCGCGAACAGTCGGCTTCGCGATGCACTCTTCGCCCGACGGCACGCCGTGGCAGCGCGTTCTGAACGCCCAAGGTGCTACATCAACTGGCCGCATCGTGTTGCCGCACGACAAACAGCAACGTCTGCTCGAACAGGAGGGCGTGGTCTTCAACCAGAACAACCGTTGCGATCTCGAAACGTACCTGTGGATTCCGAAAATGAAAGGTGCGCCGAGCGAAGGGAGTCTTTATAAGTCTTCTCTAGATAAATTGTCTCGGGCAAAAGCGACGAAGAGTTCCAGCACTCGAAAGACGTCCAGGTCCAGACGAGGAGGAAAATCATGAGTTCCGATGCCGTGCAACGCACTCCCTACGCCGTCAGTCCGCCGCGCTATTCCGTTTCTCACCAAATGGTGACAACCGCATTTGAACTGCCGAACTATCGCGTCGTGCAGAACCTCGGCGTTGTGCGCGGCATCGTCGTGCGCTCGAGAAACATCTTCGCGACGATTGGCGCCGGGCTTCAAACCATTGTCGGCGGCAACATCACGGTTTGGACCACGCTGTGCGAACAGACGCGCGCAGACGCTTTCGACATCATGATCCAGCACGCGACGGAAGTCGGAGCGAATGCGGTCATCGGCGCGCGTTACGACACAACCGAGCTTTCGCAAGGCGTGACGGAAGTGCTCGCCTACGGCACGGCGGTGATCGTCGAACCGGCAAATCCGGGAGAGAGTTATCGTTCATGAACACGCCGGATTTGACGGACGAGCAACGCCGGCGCGTTGAAGAAATGCGCGAGGCCGTTCCGTTCCTTAACCACCTTGGGGTTCAGGTTGAGTCCGTCGGACCGGGAACGGCAACGCTCCTGCTTCCCGTCCGCGAAGAAATAAAACGCAACGATGGAATCGTTCACGGGGGAGCGGTTGCTTCGGTGATCGATTCCGCGTTTGCGTTTGCGATCATTCCGTTGCTGGCCGACAACGAGCGCACGGTCACCATAGATCTGACGATTCATTACCTGCGTCCTTTGAGTGGCGGCGTCGCGAAAACTGTCGCGCGCGTGGTGCGCGCCGGCCGCCGCGTAATCACAGTTTCGGCGGAACTATTTGACGAAAACGGCAAACTCGCGGCTACTGCCCTCAGCACCTACCTGCGAATGACGTCGGCCACAGACAAACACGGACAACACGGACTGATTTGATCCATTCAGTCCGTGGTATCCGTGTTTGTCTGTGGCGATTTATTTTAAGATCGCGCATCATAGCCACGATGGATGATCTCAGGAAGTTTGCGCGTTACTTTCGTAAGTACAAACTCCAGCTAACAATCGGAATTCTCTGCATTCTCGCCAGCGTAATCGCCGGCCTATTCATCCCTCTAATTGTCGGACAAGCAGTGGACGAAAACTGGACGCAGGTTACCTGGTCGAGACTGACGATTTCGGCGGGGAAGGTGTTGGGCGCCAGCATTGTCAGCGGCATGTTTCTGTTTTTGCAACGCCGCATCCTGATCGGCATGTCGCGCAACGTCGAGTATGACCTGCGCAAAGACTTTTACCGGCACCTGGTCAATCAACCGCTGTCGTTCTTTCACGAGCATCGCACCGGCGACTTGATGGCGCGCGCGACAAACGATCTTGCCGCGGTGAGACAACTTGCCGGCCCGATGATCATGTACACGTTGCAGACGATTTTCGTCGTCGTCCTGGTGTTGCCGCTGATGTTCGTTATCAACTGGTGGCTGACGCTGCTGTTGTTCGTGACGATGCCGCTCGTGTCGTTGACGGTCAAATTTTTCGGCCAGCAGGTGCACACGCGCTTCGAGAAGATCCAGGACTTCTTCGCGCAGATCACGGCGCGCGCTCAAGAGAACTTCACTGGTGTGCGCGTGGTGCGTGCGTATGCGCAGGAAGAAGCTGAGATGGCGGCGTTCAATCAGCTCAATCGCGAGTATGCGGAGCGCAACCTGGGTCTGGTGCGCATCGATGCGTTGATGCGGCCGTTGATGACGTTTCTGATCGGCGTTGGGTTTGTGCTGATCATCTGGGCCGGCGTGCCGCTCGCCGTGCGCGGCGAGATTTCTGTTGGCGAGTTTACGATGTTCAATATGTACCTGACGCGGCTGATCTGGCCGTTGATTGCGTTGGGATATGTCGTGAATCTCTATCAGCGCGGCACCGCGAGTTTGAAACGAATCAATGCCATCATGAAGATCCAGCCGTCGATCGCGGATGAGCCGGATGCGACCGAGCAGCCGCCGATCAAAGGCGAGATCGAATTTCGCGATCTGACTTTTCGTTATCACCCAAACGACGAGCCGGTGCTGCGTGATGTGAACCTGAAGATTCCTGCGGGACATACAGTTGCCTTTGTTGGGCGCACGGGCAGTGGGAAGTCGACGTTCGCGAATCTGATTCCGCGTTTGATTGAGCCGCCGGAAGGCACCGCGTTCATCGATGGTGTACCAATACAGAAGTATCCGCTGAAGCAACTGCGCGAGAGCATCGGCTATGTGCCGCAGGAGACGTTCCTGTTCAGCGACTCGGTGAAGGAAAACATCGCCTTTGGTGTTGAAAAGGCTGAGCAGGCGGAGGTTGAATGGGCCGGGGAGATCGCGGGTTTATCGGAAGACATTGCGGGATTTCCGGATCGCTTTGAAGCGCTGGTCGGCGAGCGCGGCATCACGCTTTCCGGTGGACAAAAACAGCGCACGGCAATCGCGAGAGCAGTCTTGCGCGAGCCGAAAATCTTGATACTCGACGACGCGTTGTCGTCAGTTGATACTTACACTGAAGAGAAGATCCTGGCGCAGCTACGCGGCGTGATGCGCGATCGCACGAGCTTGATCGTATCGCATCGCATCTCGACCGTGCGCGATGCGGACCTAATCTGTGTGCTTGACGAAGGACAAATCGTCGAACAGGGAACTCACGAAGAGTTGCTGGCGTTGGAAGGTGAATACGCCGATCTCTACGAACGCCAACTACTGGAGGAGGAGTTAGCGGCCACATAACAGATTGCCGATTGCCGATTGCCAATTGCCGATTGCCGATTTAAGAAGCTCGCGACACTGCGCAAATCGGCAATCGGCAATCGGCAATCGACAATCGAAAATGACCAGATGTCGACAGCGGTAAAACAGTTTCACGAAGAAGAAGCGATCGGGAAGACTTATGATTTCCAGGTCGCGCGGCGGCTGCTCAGGTATCTCAAGCCGTACGTGCGCCTGCTCATCCCGGCGCTGCTGCTCACGCTCACGCTCAATCTGCTTGGCATATTGCAGCCGAAGTTCACGGAGTATGCGATCGACTGGCACATCCTGCCACGCAAACTCGATGGCCTCAATCTGCTGGTGGCTTTGTTCTTCGGTACGCAACTGCTGCGACTCATCTTCTCTTACTATCAAGCGATCTTTCTCAACAGCGTCGGACAGTACGTCATGTTCGACATGCGGAAAGAGCTTTACGACAAACTGCAACATCAGGAAGTCTCCTACTACGATCGCAATCCCGTCGGACGCATCATGACGCGGCTGACCAGCGACGTCGATGCGCTCAACGAACTGTTCACAGCGGGCGTGACCGATCTGCTCGGCGATCTCGTGATGATCATCGCGATCATCTCGGTGATGTTGTGGATGGACGTGCGGCTGACGCTCGTCACGCTCCTGACGGTGCCGCTGCTGTTTGCGGCCACGACCTGGTTTCGCCGCGGTGCGCGGCGCGGCTACGACCTCGTACGCACACGCATCGCGCGCATCAATGCGTTTCTTCAGGAACACTTCGCCGGCGCGCAAACGGTGCAAATCTTCAATGCTGAAGCCAAGTCGCTGAACACATTCGATCGCATCAACGACGAGTATCGTCGCGCCAACATCGACACGATCTTTTATTACGCCGTGTTCTTTCCGCTCGTCGATCTCATCGGCGCCGTCGGCATAGCGCTGATCATCTGGTACGGCGGCTATCGCGTGATGCAAGGCGCACTGACGCTTGGCGCGCTGGTGGCGTTTATTCAATATTCGCAATCGCTGTTTCAGCCGATCCGCGACATCTCCGACAAGTACAACGTGCTGCAAGCCGCGGTCGTGGCGTCGCACCGCATTTTCAGGACACTCGATCTACCGATTGCGATCCTCACGCCGGAAAAACCGTTGAAGGCCGAACGCGCACGCGGGCGCATCGAGTTTCAAAACGTCTGGTTCGCTTACAAAGACAAAGACTGGGTTTTGAAAGACGTATCGTTCACGGTTGAGCCGGGGCAGTCGATCGCCCTCGTGGGCCACACGGGTTCAGGGAAAACGACGATCACAAACTTGCTGATGCGGTTCTATGACATTCAACGTGGACGCATACTGCTGGACGGCGTCGATCTGCGCGATTGGGATTTGCGAGCGTTGCGGCAGAACTTCGCGGTCGTTTTGCAGGAAGTGTTCCTGTTTAGCGGGACTGTTGAAGGAAACATTCGGCTGGGGCGTGAAGAGATCACTGAGGACCGCGTACGTTGGGCCGCGCGTGAAGTGCACGCCGATGGGTTTATTAACCGTTTGAAGGGTGGTTACAAAGCTGAAGTTCGCGAACGCGGCGCCGGGCTCTCGGTGGGCCAGAAGCAGCTGATTTCATTTGCTCGTGCGCTCGCATTTGATCCGGCGTTATTGATACTCGACGAGGCGACGAGCTCGATCGATACGGAAACCGAGCAACTGATCCAGCGCGCGATTGAACGCGTGATGCGCGACCGCACGTCAATCGTCGTCGCGCACCGTCTGTCCACGATTCAGAATGCGGATCGGATCATCGTCCTGCACCATGGTGAGATCCGCGAGCAGGGCACGCATCAGGAGTTGTTGGCGGAGCGGGGGCTTTATTGGAAGCTCTACAAACTGCAGTACGCCGATCCCTCTTACCGCGAAGCCGTCACTTAACCACAGATTCTGCGTAATCTGTGGATGGCACTTACGGCGTCACGCGTGTCTTCAGCGGCATGAGACTCTCGAAGGACTTGTAGATCGTCAAATACATCTGCGTCTCGCGAGGGATGAGCGCGCGCCAGTTGTCGCCACCGCGTTTCAGGTATCCGGGCAGCTTCGCGGCGTTGGAGTTGTAACCAGCCGCGAGCAACTCCGCCGGTGTGGCGATCTTTGCGCCGAGCGCGTATTTCACTTCGTCGTTTGCAGTCAGATCATTCCACGTGTCGGTCATGTAAAGCAGCATCGCCTGTAATGCATTCGCGTGGTTGCGCATTCCAGTGACAAAATCCGGAATCAAACCAACGCCCGGATGGCGCGAGCGCACGAGGTTGTAAGCCCACGGGATCATCTGCACCATGCCGCCCGCGCCGGCACTGCTCACCGAAAAGCGATACGTATCGAGCTCGTTCAGCGCAAACAACGAATAGATTTCTTCGTAAAGCGCGAGCCGGTTCTCCGCGCGGAAGCGGTCGTGATCGACGTGCTCCACCAGACACAAGCGCTCAGCAACATCAATGATCTGCGGTGAGATCACCACACCACGGTCGCGCAAACGAGTAACAGCGAGATCCAGCATGTTGCGCACGTACGACTGACCCGATCTTACGAGGTCACTCGAAAGCAGCGCCGGGTGCGCTGACGTGTAATACGCCATCTCGCGGAAGAGCCCGTTTCTTTCGATCGGATACTCAACCGTCAGTGGCACAAGCGACTGTCCCGCCGGAGTAAAGATCGTCAACGCCGTGTTAACTCCATTCGCCCGCAGCACGCGCACGCTGACGTTCGTTCCCAACGAAGAGATCGTGTTGATCTCCGTCCCTTTGGTCAGAAACGTCTCTTTGGAAATCGTGATCAGGTGGGTCTTTGTGGTGTCGCGATCGAGCGCGGCAATCGTCACAAACTCGATCGACGGAGTGCTCAATGCCGTCGCCATCGGGCGCGTCTTCAACATGCGACGGGCTTCGGAGATGCGCGACTGGATCATCGACGGCGTCAGATAAGTAAGCGGCGCAACTGTGCCTTTCTGCATTTCCGACGGCGCAGCGGCCGGCGCTTGACCCGGCATTGGCACGTTTGGATTCACCGCCGGCGGCGCAACCGTACGTGGCCGTACAGTTTGGTCCGGACTACTCTCCTGTGCCTGCATTGGCGCGGTGGAAAAGACGAATAGGGCGACAGTCAGGGCGATAAGAAATCTGGTTTTCATTGGCTTCTCCGGGAGAGCTGCGGACCAAAACGTGCTCGCCGGGGCTTGGTGAGCGCTCGGTTAGATTCGCGCATCCTTTCAAGAGTTGTCAACCAAAAAATCCATCCACAGATTACCGATTCTGCGGAATCTGGGTAGTGATGTCCTAATCTGAACGTCGAAGGCGTTTACCAATTTCAGCCCAGGGTGGCGGTTCCGCCAACCCTGGGACCAAACGGTTATTTTGGTACCAATGCTGAAAGCATTGGCAAGTGGCGCCTTCCTCGCGAACGCTTTCAGCGTAGTAACCCTTCTCGCCCTGTGACCCACAGGGTTGTACCAACCCTGGGCTGAAATTAGTAAACGCCTTTGGCGTTCAAATTAGGACATCACTACGCGGAATCTGTGGATGGTTTTGTGGTCTTCCACTAACTTTGTATACTCTCATCCCGATTAAACTCACTGCGTTGTCTCCAAGAAACCGAAGGGAGCATTGTGATGCCATCCAACCCACTGACCCGTTTTGTACTCGTGTGTCTAATCACAACAGCCATATTTATGATCCAAACTAACAAGTACCCGGTGGCCAGAAAGAGCGATCAGGTCGACGATTACCACGGCGTAAAAGTCGCTGATCCCTATCGCTGGCTCGAAGACCTCGACTCCGAAGAAACACGCCAATGGGTCGAGGCGGAAAACAATCAGACTTTCGCTTTTCTCAATGCGATTCCGCAACGCGCGGCGATTCGCGAACGACTGACGAGACTTTGGAATTACGAGAAGTACGGCGTGCCGTTCAAAGAAGGCAACCGTTACTTCTATACGCGCAACAGCGGCTTGCAAAACCAGTCAGTCCTTTACACGGTCACGTCGCTGGACGCGCAGCCGCAAATGGTCCTCGATCCGAACACGTTATCGGCAGATGGCACGGTCGCGGTTTCCGGTCTGCAAGCAAGTCCTGACGGCAAATTGCTTGCTTATAGTTTGTCGGCGTCCGGTTCCGACTGGCAGGAGTGGAAGGTTCGCGACGTCGAAACCAGTAAGGATCTTTCGGATCATTTGCAGTGGGTGAAGTTTTCCGGCGTGTCGTGGACGCGTGACGGCAAGGGCTTCTTCTACAGCCGCTACGACGAACCAAAAGCGGACGCGCTGAAAGCTACCAACTATTTCCAGAAAGTCTACTACCACAAACTCGGCACGCCGCAGGCTGAAGACGTTCTCGTTTATGAACGGCCGGATCAGAAAGACTGGCTCTTCGGCGGCTCTGTCACGGAAGACGGCAATTACCTGATCGTCACGATCTACCAGGGCACTGACGTCAAGAATCGCGTCTACTACAAAGATCTCAAAGCGAAAGACGCGCCCGTCGTGAAACTGCTCGACGACTTTGACGCCGCCTACACTTTTGTCGGCAACGAGGGCTCGCGGTTCTGGTTCCAGACTGACCAGCAAGCGCCGCGCAGCAAAGTGATCGAAATCGACGTGACGAAACCCGAACGTGCGAATTGGAAAATCGTCGTTCCCGAAAGTAGAGAGACGCTGCAGACGACCACGTTCGTCAACCACAAGTTTGTCCTCAACTATCTCAAGGACGCTTACACGCAGGTGAAGATTTACGACACGACGGGCAAGTTTGTGAGTGACGTCGCCTTCCCGGGCATCGGCACGGCCGAGGGTTTTGGCGGCAAGGCCACGGACAAGGAGACGTTCTATGCCTTCACCGGCTTTACTACGCCGACCACGATCTATCGTTACGACTTCGCTACCGGCAAGAGCACGATCTTCCGCCAGCCGAAGGTCGAGTTTAATCCGAACGACTTCGAAACGAAGCAAGTCTTCTACACGAGTAAAGATGGCACGAAAGTGCCGATGTTCATCACTCACAAGAAAGGCCTGAAGCTCGACGGCAACAATCCGACCTACCTCTACGGCTACGGTGGATTCAACATTTCGTTGACGCCCGCGTTTTCAGTCGGAAATCTCGTCTGGATGGAAATGGGTGGCGTCTACGCGCAACCGAACCTGCGCGGCGGCGGCGAGTATGGCGAAGACTGGCACCAGGGCGGCATGAAGCTCAAGAAGCAGAACGTGTTTGACGACTTCATCGCCGCGGCGGAATGGTTGATTGCCAACAAGTACACCTCGACGCCAAAGCTTGCAATCGGTGGCGGCAGCAACGGCGGGCTGTTGGTCGGCGCGGCAATGACGCAGCGCCCGGACCTGTTTGGCGCGGCGATTCCCGCGGTCGGTGTGATGGACATGCTGCGGTTTCAGAAGTTCACGATCGGTTGGGCCTGGGTTTCGGATTACGGCTCGTCGGACAATGCGGAAGACTTCAAAGCGCTATACGCGTATTCACCGCTGCACAACATCAAGCCCGGAACTTCGTATCCGCCGACAATGATCACGACCGCTGATCACGACGATCGCGTTTGGCCCGGACACAGTTTCAAGTTTGCCGCAGCCCTTCAGGCTGCGCAGGCAGGCGATGCTCCCGTCTTGATTCGTATCGAAACGAAAGCCGGACACGGCGCCGGCAAACCGACTTCGAAGATCATCGAAGAGATCGGGGACCGGTGGGCGTTTCTGGTAAAGACTTTAGACACAAAAGGCACAAGAGACACAAGTCAGTAAAGCTAGCTTTGTGCCTTTGTGCTTCTTTGTGGCCTGGATTTACTGAGACCAGGGCGTGGGCTTTCGCACCCAGCGGAAGCCCCGCAGCTTTTCGTGTAACTCCTTCGGCAACGGACCAGCATCACTCGCCGCGATGTTGGATTCAACGTGCGACAACTTCCGCATCCCCGGAATAATCGTACTCACATCTTCGTTACCAAGAATGAAACGCAAGGCGAGCTCGGGCATCGTGATGTGCGTTTCGTGTTCGCGGTTCCATTCTTCAAGCAGTTTCTTGATTGCGTCTGCTCGTTCCACGCTCGGAATCAGGTTTTCCGGAACGAAGTAAGTGTTGCGCCAGTCGCCTTCGGGCCACGTGCTTTCTTTGGTTAAGGTTCCCGTCAACGTTCCTTCATCAAACGGCACGCGCGCGATCACCGCGACGTTCATCTCGCGGCAAGCAGGGAAGAGATCGTCTTCCGGGTTCTGATCGAAGATGTTGTAGATCACTTGCACGGCATCGATCTGGCCGCTGCGCACGGCGCGCACGCCATTCCATGGCTCCCAACGATTGATACTGATGCCAATGGCGCGGATCAATTTCTGGCTGCGCAAGTCGTCGAGTTTGTAGAACCAGCGATCGTCGCGCATCCACTCGTCATGCCACGTGTGAAACTGCATCAGATCAAACTGGTCCAAACGCGCGTTTTCCAGACTGCGATGCACGTACTCCTCGACGTGATCAGGCGGAAACGACTCCATCAGGTTTGATTCAGGCGGCGCGGGCCATTGCAGTGTCTTGGGTGGAATCTTGGTAGCGGTGTAGAGGCGTCTTTCCGGATTCGATCTAACGATCTGGCCCAGCAAGTTCTCGCTGCGGCCGTTTCCATAAGCGTAAGCGGTATCGAAAAAATTGCAGCCTAGATCAACTGAAGCCTGAAGCGAGCCGAGTGACTCATCATCGCTGGAGTTGGACCAACTGGCCATGCCCCACATGCCATAGCCGATCTCACTGACTTCCCATCCGGTGCGGCCAAATCGTCTGTAGTTCATGAGCTCATACTAGAGACTGGCCCGCGCAAAAACAACTACGCCTCCAAGCCAGCGGGCTTAGAGGCGTAGAAGGATTGCAACGTTTGGAGGAAAAACTTTTACTTAGTTGCTGCCTGTGGTTGACGCACCGCTCTCGGTGATGACGATGTCTTTGTCAGAACCACTGAAGGTCACGCCGGTCAGGTGCTGCTCTTCACCCTTATTGGTGGATCGCAGTTGGAAATCGTTGGCTTTCTTTTCGCGCGACTCGAGGCGGGCCATAGCCTGGGCGACGACCTTACCGTTCTTCAAGATCGAAAGTTGGTTGGTCTCATCGTCGAATTTGACGTCGTAGGATCCCTTTTTCACCAGCGTGCCGTTCACCTTGATGTCTTCTTCAAAGGTGACCTTGTGCTTATGCACTTTGGCGAGCGCAGCGACACTCGTCAGTGCACCAACCATTAAAACGACCAGCATTCTGCTCATGATTGACTTCATTACATCTCTCCTTATTTGTTTAACTCACTCTCTCTACCTGGCTCCTCTGCGACTAAACACCACTCGCAGGTTTGTTATGACAGAAAATGATCTCCGCTAGATCATCAAACACCCCGCATCGTACGTAGGCTAGGATGCAAAGGTTCCGGGATCGGATATCTTTACCTTATCTATACATTTCTTTACATTTGCTTACAGAATTTCGTTGGTTGTTCTGCTAGACTCCGCGCGTTCGCCGAATCATTCATAAAACGCATTCGCCGGATATTCATTAACAACTTTGTAAGGAGATCTTGAATGAGAAAGTTGCTTTGTGCTCTTAGCCTAATGAGCGCGCTCGTAATTACTCTGGCCGTGCATGCTGCCGCACCCGCCAACTTCGCCGGCACCTGGACGCTTGATAAGAGTAAAAGCCAGGGTCTCAGTCAACGTCAGCAAAACGCCGAAAGCGTTTCGTGGGTGATCACGCAAACCGAAAAAGAGATCACCATCGAGGAGAAGATGACGGGTGGCAATCCACCAGCTGGTGGTCAGGCCGGTGGTCCTCCGGGCGGAGGCGGTGGTAGCGGCCGCGGCATGGGCGGTGGCTTTGGTGGTCCAAGGACATTCAATCTCGATGGCAGTGAAACCTCCTCAGAGAACGAACGCGGAAAGACCGTGAGGAAGGCCGCCGTTTCAGGAGACGGTAAGACGATCGAGCTGTCGTCGAAGTCCACTTTCCAGGGACCCAATGGCGAGATCGTTTTGAACTCGAACGACAAGCTGCAACTATCAGCCGACGGTAAGACGTTGACGGTGAATCGTCACAGTGAGAGTCCGCGCGGCGCCCAGGACTCGACGCTTGTTTTCAACAAGTAGCTTGCGGGGGGCAAACTAGCGACAAGGGGTGGCCTTCCTCCGAAGGTCGCCCCTTGATCATTCCAGCCAGTCGCGCGTCATGTCACACCACAGCGCGAGCCCACGCCACTCGTTGAACCGGGAATAGTAACGAGCGATCTTTTTGTCGTTTGCTTTTCGGCCCTTGTTTCTTACCTGAAAAAACTTCGCTCGCGTCCACGAGTCGAGGGCGAGTCCGTCGTAACGGCCCAACAGTTTCAACAGGTTTTCAGCAGCGTAATCGCCCACGCCTTTCACGCCTTTGATCTGTTTGATCAGTTCGGCGGTTGGGACGGGACTGGTGAGCCATTCCTCCACGTTCAATTCGCCGGATGCCACGCGCCCGGCCAGCTCCTTCAGATAAGGCGCGCGATAGCCGGCACGAACTTCGTCGACGAAGAACTTCAGCGGCATCTCGGCCATGGCCGCCGCCGTGGGAAATGTGCGGCGCCCCTCGCCACTTTGGCCGCTTTCGCGCCCGAGATTCTGCACCAGTCCGGTGACCATCTTCTGGGTTAAGGCCCACGAGCAGTTAGTCGTACAGAGCATCTTCACGAGGTCTTCGAAGACGGTCGGCGAGCGCAGCATTCGTCCGGCGCCTTGAACACCGATCCAGGCAAACTCAGGGTCGGTGCCGGTGGCGAGGTAGAACGGTTGCAGGTCGTCGTCGAGCCGCAGGATATGGCGGGCGTCGCGAAGGACCTTGGCGGTCTCGCTTTTATTCAGAGCGCGCGCGACCGTGACACGAACGTGACTTTTTCGACCACTCATCGTGACAGTTACGGGCGGCTTTGGGCCAACATCAATCACGCGCGACAGTTCCCATTTCTCGGAATTTAGGCCAAATGGGAGCAAACCGTACCAACCGTGACTGATGATGGTCCTCTTGAAATTGAAGTTTCGTGGAGTTGGGATTCTGATTTCCATAATTTGTATTGTTCACATTCGGTCAAGCTGAATCTTGACACGGTAGCGTACCAAGCCTAGACTGAACGGACTTGAAAAAACAGTGTGTGGAAGGCTGTTCTCCCGAAACCCACTACACTCGGGTGCGAGGGAGTGTCGGAACTAAACACTAGGTTCCCTACAGTAATCCGGTGAACGTACGCACCGCTTCCGAGAACAAGTAAGCTGGAGCTTTCCGGCGATGGTTTGACGCCCCACAGGGTAGCTAGCAGGGCACCCGGTGGGGCGCAGCCGTTTTAAAGCCACAAAGAGGCACAAGAAGCACAAAGGATGGTTGAACTGATTTTGTGCGTCTTGTGCCTTTTTGTGGCTAACGGACATAGATCGGGTTTGAGATGATCCACGGCTTCTCGCCAATGACCTGCTCGACTTGCGGCAGGTAGACCTCGACACGGTAAACGCCCTTTTCCGTTACCGGTATTTCCTTCGTCGTAACCCCGCTCTCATTCAGCATCACCGAACCGTCTTTGAATAGCAAAATGCGGCTCGCTATTGGCGCGTGCACCCGCAGGCGGATGTCATTCTGGAGGGGGATTTCGTCGCCCTGGATTTTGGTTTCTATTGGGGTTTGTGCTTCGAATTTGAAACCGGATGTGTCGCCGAAGAGATCAAAGCCGATGAAGCAGTGGCCGGATTTGAGCGCGTCGAGCAGGTGTTCCGGCGACAGGACTTTGGCGTCGTTTGTGATCACGTGCAGACGGACCAGGCGAAAACTAGTTTCGTATGGATCGAGCTGGATTCCGGCGACCGTCTTGCCGGAGCTGTCTTGCAAACTCAAACCGATGTTTGCGTGCGCGTCGTTGCCGCCGGTCGCGGTTAATTTGGTGCGATTTAACGCCTGGTCCCACTTCTTCAGGTTCTCGTTGGGCCGTTCGAAATAGAGCGCAAAGAGAAGATCGGGATAGGCACGGTGCGACCAGAGCACATCGAAGAACGCGACGAGCGGATTGGCGCGCCGGGTGTTCGAATAGACGTTGTAGACCTCCACGCCATTCAAACCCGGCGTTTCCCAGTTCTTAAACTCTTCCGGGTAAGCAACAATCGAAACGTTCTGAGGCAGCTTCAGCAAACGGTCGCCGTTCTCGGCAGACGTTTCGTTGCCGTTGACGAAGAGCACGTCACCATACTGGCCTTTCAACGTCATGGCCGCGGTGTCGAAGTCTTTCTCCGTGTGCTCGGTCATGATCACGAAGTCCAACTGGTTGGCTTTCGCAGCGTCGATGATCTCCGAAAACGCGCCCGTACTGTGCCCGCCGAGAAACGAGTGCACGTGGACCACGCCCTTGTACTCGTTGCGGTTTTCCGGCTTGGGAATACGTGCGAGCTCGGCGTCGATCTGTTGGACCGCGGCGTTTAGCTTGCGGAGCTTGTAGCGGCGACAGGCAAACGGGAGTTGAGATAACAGCAGCAGAACGGCGACCGCAATGAGAATCTTCTTAAACACGGATCTAACCGATGAAGTCTACCGAGACCACGTGTTCGCTGATGCTGCGGCCAAACTCTGCGACTTTGACGTGTTCCGGATGTACGGTGTAGGCGTCGAGCGCGGCGCGGTCGGCGAACGTGGCTACGAGACCGGTGTCGTAAGAGCGCGGCAGCGACAGCATGTCAAAGCCCACTGAAAGACTCTGCACTTCCGGAATTATCGACGCCAGATTACGCAAGAGCTTTACGTGTTCCTCGCGCGCAAACTGCTCCGTGTCCGCGCGGTACTTCCAGACCACAATGTGCGTCAGCATGGTTTGATTAAGATTGTCGATTGCCAATTTCCAATTGTCGATTTTTCGAAGAGTATTAGGTTGGCTAATCGGCAATCGGAAATTGCCAATCGGCAATGTTAGAAACTCAACCTTACTCGCAAGGTAATCGTTCGATTACCGCCCGAGCCGCCGCCCGGACCGAAGAAGAAGGTATTTGAACCCGAGGCGGATTTCAAGAAGTAGGGCGAGGAGATGTTGCCGATTGGACTGCCCTCGTTGTTGCGATTGAAGAGATTGTTGATGTTGGCCGAGAAGGTTAACGAGTAGGGCCGCTGCACTGGCGGCTTGGCCGGCGGTTTCGCAGCGCTCCCCGGAGTTGCCGGACCAGAAGGAGCTGGTGCGTTCGCAGTCGTTGTAGCGGGTCCCCCCGGCGGTGGCGCTTTGGGTTCGATGGCTGGTCCAAACTTGAACACCTTCGCGATATTGAAGTTCACGGAGACAAAGCCTGGCCCACGTCCGAAGTTTCGCGGAATGATTGTTTGACCGGGTGAAGGGTTCGGATCGAAGGCGCCTAGTGGTGTGACGACGACGCCGGGTTTGTTCAGGTCGGTGGCAAACGCCGGCCGCTCGCTGAAGAACGTGTCGCCGTTTGTGTCGCGTCCGGTGGTGATGTTGAAAGGCTGACCCGAGCTGGCGATCATGAACGTGTTCAGGCTGATGCCGTGTGGTACCTGATAACTCCCGCCGCCATAAGCAAAGCTCAAGGCGCCAAAGGGCGTGCGCGCCCACTCGTGACTGAAATCGTAAGCATCGAACGGCGATCCTGTCTGTCCGTTATCGGTGTTCCGTGTTTTGTTTAAGTTGTAGCCGCCCCAGAAACTGACCGCTTTCAGGTTGCCGTTGATGTTGATGCTGAGTGTGTTGCCGATCGATTTGCCGGTCGGCTGGTACTCGAAGATGTTTCCAGCTTCCGCACCGAGTGGCCGCACGCCGCTGTTTGGTTGGCCGGGAATAAACGTCCCGCCGAGCGGCGCGTTGATGTTGACCACGCGCTGGATTCGATCTGTGCGACCGTAGAAATAGGTGATCGAGAGTTTGATCTTTGCGGGAAGCAGTCGTTCCATCGCGAACATCGCGCGAAACGAACGCAAGGCGCGCAGTTCGTCTGACTTGACGCGGCGGATCTGCGGCTGCGAAAACGCGTCGAGCAGATCGATCGGCGGCACCATCGGGAAGAGATTCAGCACTGCCGGATCGGTAACGAGAAATTGCTGCTGGTGAATGCCGTCGAACCTGATCGACTGGAGTGTGACGTCTTCGGAGGTGCGGTTGTAGAAGTATCCCATGGCGCCTCGGAAGACAGTCTTCGGTGGTCCAGCAGGCACGGGCGCGGGCGCAGGCGCGGGAGCGGGCGTAGCTGCTGCACCCGATGGCGCCGGTGGCGCGGGTTTCGCTGCCGTGGCCGCCGCGGGCGCTGGTGCTTTCTTTTTGCCAAACACCGGTGACCACGCAAACGCGACGCGTGGCGCGAAGTCGAAATGTCCGTTGATGTTGTTCTGGTTTTCGTAACGCAGACCCGGCGACAGCGTGAAGTTTGGTCTGACTTTCCACTCATCCTGAATGTAGAACGAGACGTCCCACTGCTTCACGTCCGCTTCCGGATCGCCGCCCGCGATCGAAAACTGCGTCGCGCCGCCGCCGAGCAACCTGATTGCCGCCGGACTCAATCCCGCGCGCTGAAACGCGAGCGTGCGGCGATAACGTTCGAGACTGCTGATCTGGATGATCTCAGGCTGCCCGCCGGGACCGAGCACGACCTGATCGTTCTCGTCGAGCCGTGGTCCAGGTCCGCCGGAAAACGTGTAAGTGCCGCCGAAGTTTCCGGGCGAGATGCTGTCGATATGCGAGTGCCTGATGCGCCCGCCGACCTTTAGAAAATGATTACCGCTGGTCCATGAAGTGAAGTTCTGCAACTCGAAGCGCTCTTGCTTGTTTGACGACGAACCGACCTGCGCGCCGCCGCCGAAGAAAGAGTCGAGCACGTTCAAAGCGAAACCGTTCAGCACGCTGGTTTGCGTGAAACGATTGCGTATCACCTGAAGGCGCGTTTCGTTGACCGTCTTTTCGTTGAGCATCGCGGTCTCGGTCATCTGGAGGATGAAGTTGCCGCGCCGCCCGCGGTAAGCGCGTGTCGGCAGTGAGAACCCGCCGATGCCTTGAAGGTCCTGGGTCGAAACGTTGTAGTTGACTCTGCCGACGAGCGTGTGCTTCTTGTTGATCTTGAGATCTCCGCGAAGGTTGCCGTAGGTGTTCTTCTCCGGCGTCACGAATGATTGATTGACGCTGACTGGTTTGAGCGTGACCGGATCGAGCATGGTGGCGTTGACGACGGAGTTGGCATCGCTGAGATAGCGGCCGAAGAATGCCGAGAACGACGCGCGCTTTTTGATTATTGGGCCACTCAGACTGAAGCCGTAAGCGCGCTGCTGGTATGGTGCGCGGCGCGTCGTGTACGGGTTGCGGGAGTTCAGGCTTTCGTCGTTGAAATCAAGACTGACGGCGCCGTGCCACTTGTCCGCGCCCGGTTGCGTGAAGATCTCGATGCCGCCGAAGCCGGGAAACTCGTTTTCGGCGGACCACGGATTGTTGTTCACGCGCACTTCGCGAATTGCTTCCTTTGGCGGAATCTGGCCGTTTGAGAAGCCATCGACTTTCACTTGCGGGCCGCCGCCTTCGGGATCCGCCGGACCAGCGAGAGATTGCAACGCGGCCATCAGGGCCTGCGGATCGTTTGGCAGTGCTTCCAGATCGCGGCCGCGGAGGACCACGGCGCCGGCGTTGTTGTCGGAGTCGGTGCTGATGTTTCGATCGTCGACCGTGACCTCCTGGTTTTCAAAGGCGACGGTGAGTTGCGCGTTGAGGGTGTGCGTTTCGCGGGGGCTTATTTCGATCGACTTTTCTTCGAAGACGTTGAAACCGGGCGCGATGATTTTCAGGTCGTATGCGCCCGGAGCGAGTCGTTTGAATTCGTAGACACCGGAGGAATTGCTGGTGGCGCTGAGCACGACGCCGTTGGCGTTTTTTAGGGTGACGGTAGCGCCGACGACGAGACTATCGAGTTGGTCCGTGACCGTGCCCTTGAGCGCGGCCGTGGATTGTTGGGCCGCGACGGGCATGGCGATGGCGCAGAGGAGAATTGCGCAACGCAGAAGCATGATTAGTTAGTGAACCTGAGCCAACAAAAGTTTCAAAGACGAAACGTTTACACGTTACGACCCGCTGCCCGTTCCGCAAAATCAACTCGCGAACACCGAAGGAGTTATTTCATCGTTTGTTTACGTGTTCCCTAACGCCGAAGGCGTTCGGTAATTGGAGCCCAGGGTTGGAGCTTGGGACAACCCTGGGACCGTCAAATAGATTTCGTGTAAACGCTGAAAGCGTTGGCGAGTAGCTGCGACGACGACTTGCCAACACCTTCGGCGTTGGTCTTTCCTTTGCTGACTTATCCCAGGGTTGTGCCAACCCTTGGGCTGCAATTAGCGAACGCCTTCGGCGTTGAGTTACGACTGTGGACGCCTTCGGCGTTGAGTATGCCTGCTCGACGTCTTTGCTACCTTGTGCCTCTTGTGCCTTTTTGTGGCTTATCCTTCGCCGCGGACAGCTTTGAGCTCTTTGATGAGATTGCCGATCGCATCCCCCGCGAAGAGAACCTTGTTGGCCCGCCAGACGACTCGCGGTGGTTTTAGTTCCTCCGGCGAGCCCCTCACGATCACAAACAACTCGCCGTAAGGATAAACAGTGTCCAGAATGCGGCGAAACTCGACCACGTTGAAATAGATCACGTAATCCGCGTCGGCAAGGCCTTCAGCCGGAAACAGGCTCCGGTACTTTTGCTTGTACCTGTCGAGTTTCCGAGCGATCTGCGTGTGCACCCAACGAAAGCGTCCTTTCGGCTGCGGGTCAGCCTTCAGGACATCTTCGATGATGGCCCGTTCACCCCCACCCGCATCGACCACGCGCGAGCGAAAGACCACCAGCAAGGCCCGGTGCTTGTCGCGTATTTCAGCTAAAGAACTTCCGGTGCGAGCCGACTGCAACGGCGCGGCACTGTCCTGTGCGAAAGTTGAGACACACGTTACGAGTAGAAGAATGACGAGGATAATGACTGCGCTTTGTTTATGAACGCAAACCATGTCCACTTTTTACCCCGTGTAGTAAACTGACTATACCTCACCGCCCCGCCAAAGGAGAAACAAGTTATGAAACACCTTGTCGTGGTCTGCCTGGCAATTCTGGTGACCGTGTCCGCGGCGGCTCCGGCTTATCCGAATCTGAATCCTAAGCGCGAAGATGAGTCGCCTTTTGCGCTGGCGAAGTGCATCGGCGATCCGCGCACGCGCGCCTTCTACCTGTTTTCAACATCTGTGGGGAACTACACCGTTAGCACTGGTGGTTTGGTTGAAGTTTACGTTGGCAACCGGAAGAAATATTTCCCCGTGAAGGTCGGAGCCAACAGCCGCATCGAGCGGCTCTACTTTCTCGAGCACGAAGGCGATCTGCTGTTGCTTTACGAAGCGGGCAAGTCCGGCTATCTCGTACGCGTAAACCAGGCGACGAGAAAGGTGAAGAGTACGACGGCAATCAATGAAGACTTCGAACCGCCGCTGGTGAAAGATCACTCACTCACCTTTACCGATGGCACAGTGGTACCACTAAACTAATATGCCCCGCGTTTTGAGTTCAAGCTTCGCAAAACAGTCCTCGCGCCGCGCTGCGTCGGGAAGCTTGTTAAGAAACTGCGTGACACTCGCCTTGGTCGGTTTAGTTTTGCCTTCCGCCACTTTGCGTCGTTCCTTCCCGCACGGTCGGATATTTGATCCCTAACTGCTCGAGGTAGGTGCCGTACTTCTCCGGGTTGTAATAAAACTTGCGCATCTGCTCGCGATACGTGTCCATCGTTCGCTTATTCAGCCAGGTCGCCGGTTTGTCGTCCGGTGAAATCAACGGCTGATACTTCGTGTCTTTCGTCTGCACTTCACGAAAATACTTCCACGCCTGTTCGACCAGTTCCGGTTTGGTCAACAGATCGATCATCGTCATCGCCACGACTTTCGCGCCGGCCGTCACGCCCTTGTGCGCGATCGGCGTGGCCATCGCGATCGCATCGGTCCAGTTGTGTCCCGGCAACCCGGGAATGTTTGACGGATAGCGCAATGAAACAGTCGGCACGTTCCACGATACATCGCCGATGTCGTCTGAACCACCGCGATTGCGCTGTTCGTCCGCGACTGGTCCAGCCAGCGGCATCAGCTCCTTCGCCAACCCCTGCTCACGCGACTTCAACTCACGTTGCAATGCTTTCGCCAGTGTCTGATCTGCTTCGCTCCACTGCGGCAGTCCGACCTGTTTGATGTTTTCATACATCGCTTCCGCAACGGGCCGGTTGAAGTGTTGCGGCCACGCAGAACCAAGAACACGAGACGTGACGGTCGTGTTGGTCATCCTGGCGGCGCCTTCGGCCATGGCGTCGCCGATCTCGCGCATCTGTTTGATGTGTTCGTAATCGAGTTCGCGGAAGTAGTACCAGACACTCGCCAGGCGCGGCACGACGTTCGGTTGATCGCCACCGTTGGTGATCACATAGTGTGAGCGCTGTTGCAGCCGCAGGTGTTCGCGGCGGAAGTTCCAACCGATGTCCATCAACTCGACCGCATCGAGGGCGCTGCGTCCCTGCCACGGCGCACCGGCGGCGTGCGCACTCTCGCCGCGGAAGGTGTATTCAACCGAAACCAAACCGGTCGCGGAAGACTGTCCCCACGAGGTGTTGAGATTGTTGCCGACGTGCGTGAACAGCACCACGTCCACGTCTTTGAAAACGCCCGCGCGCACGAAGAACGCCTTGCCGGCCACGAGCTCTTCCGCGACACCGGGCCAGACTTTG
>Ga0187894_10002488_pt1 | contig 21960 bp, 9 predicted proteins | sample GBC1701081metaG_FD_136650 | JGI IMG/M metagenome (GOLD analysis project Ga0187894, IMG submission 136650) | White microbial mat communities from a lava cave in the Kipuka Kanohina Cave System on the Island of Hawaii, USA - GBC170108-1 metaG ... | reverse complement strand
CTCCGGAACGTGAACAGGCCGCGAGGATAAGGGCGGATCGCCAAGCCGTCATAGCTCTTTGCAAAATTCATGTCGAAGCCGCCCTTGATCAGGTGCCGGCCGCGAACCCATGTCAGATTGTCGATGTACTGATGGCTCCATTGCCGAAAAAACCCGCCCGAGAACGTGCCCGTGTTTTCCGTGAGCGTGGTCAGCCCGAGAATGTCGATGGAGGGAACCCCTCCGGCGCCCGGGGTGATGGGCGGAAGGCCCGGAATCAGTCGGGACAGGTCGAGCTCCGGATTAGCGGTGTTGCGAAAATTATCGTTGAAGATATACCCGAACTTGAACTCGTTGGTCAGCGTCGGAGTGACGATTCGCGTGTACGAAAAATTCGCATTGCGGTCGAGGAAGCCGAAGAGTCCGTTTCCGAATCGCTCAGTCGCCGGGCCGGCCGAGAAATAGGGGCCGTTGGTGAAAGAAAAGTATCGGCCATAAATCCGGTTGCGATCGTTCAGGACGTGATCGATCCGCAGCGACCAATTGTTGAGCGTCGGTTTGTTGGACAGCGAAGTTTGAAAGTTGAAACCGCCTGCCTGATTCGGTAACGGATAGAAGTCGATCAGGGCCTTCGAGGTATCGGTGATTCGCGCTGCCGGAATCTGGTTGTTGGGAAACGGAGCGCCATTTGCAAGCGGATCGACGATCTGCGACGTAAGCGCGGAGAAGTCGCCGGAGCGCTGCGCGGCCGTGGGCACGGTCATCGTGTTGACGCGCGGCGAACGCTCCCGCAGCCCTTCGTAGCTGAAGAAGTAGAAGGTGCGGTTCCGGCCGTTGTATCCAGGCAGAAGTACGGGTCCGCCGACCGACCCGCCGAACTCGTTCCGGTTGAACGGTGGATTGGTCGCGGCGAAAAAGTTGCGAGCGGCAAACTCGCGATTGCGGTTGTATTCGTACAGCGAACCGTGAAACTCGTTAGTTCCGCTCTTGGTGATCACCTTGATCTGCGCGCCGCCGCGTCCGTTCTCCGCGCTGCCATTGGCATTGATGACTTCGAATTCGGCCACGGTATCAAGCGACGGAAACGCTCCTTCGAGGCGGCCGGAGATCACATCGTTGTTCGTCGTTCCATCCACGGTGAAGTTGTTGAATTGGTTGCGCGGACCTCCGCCGATGGACGTGTTCGTCCCCGCGCCTTGAACTCCCGGCGCCAAGGCTAACAGCGAAAACAAGCTGCGGCCGTTCAGCGGCACGCCCAAGATCTGGCGGGTTTCGACCACAGCGCCGACCGACGACGTCTCTGACTGCACCACGGGAAGCGCCGCGACCACGTCCACCGATGTAGTGACCTCTCCCAGCTTTAGCTCGAAGTCGGTCCGCGCCGTCTGGCCGACTTGTAGTCGCAGCGCACTCAGACGCTCCGAGTTAAAACCCTTCAGTTGCACCTCGACGGTGTAACTTCCAATCGGCAGCGACGGCAGAACGTAGTATCCAGCCTCGTTGGTGGTTGTGGATGTCTCAACGCCTGTACCCTCGTGAGTGGCGGCCACCTTGGCTGCCGCAAGTACGGAACCCGAGGGGTCTGTAACACGGCCAACTATTGTGGCTCCCTGGGCGCGCAAGTTTTGGGCCAAAGGTCCGGTGAGCAAGGCCAGTAACAATGCGAGCACGGTGTTCCGCAATGATGAATTTCGCACGAGTCACCTCTCTATCCTCCGCGGCTCCTATCCGCGGATGGAGCTTTGCCACCCGATGAGCGGCGCTGGAATTTCGATCAGGTCCGCCAGCATCTGGCCATTCCGCCGAACCCGCGAGAGCGTGTAGACGGTCCCGTCCGGCCCGACGGCGATCGAATTTACATAGGATGGCCGCGTGCCATCCTCGAGCAATAGGAATCCATGGTCGGTATAACGATTAGAGTCCAGATCGAATGTGATCACGTGGAGGTTTTCTTCGCCTTTCGACTCGCCCTTGGCGGTTCTCTCCCTCCCCCGAATCCGCTGCCCGCTCTCGTAAAGCGGGCCGCCCGTCAAATAGTAGAGAGTGTGGCCGTCGGGGCCTAGGGTGAGCCCGAGGTAGCCGTAGCTGAATTGATCGCACATGCCGCTTCGCCGGGAAGGATTAGATGTCAGTCGTTCGATCAATTCGACGCAAGGGATTTTCGGGTCGAAACGAAATAGATAGCCGGAGTTGCCGTGAACTCCGTAGATGGCCGCTTCGGGTTCGTGCCAAAATGCCTGGCGCCAGTGATAGCCCATGTTTCCGGCCGAGGACGGTTCGTAGCACCCGAAATAATCCTTCCGCATATCCTCGCCCACGACAAGCCGCGCCGCCTGGGCGCCGGCTTCGAGAACGTGTATGCCGCCATCCGCCGTCGTAAAGTACACGGCGCCGTCTCGCGGATCGGTCACCAGCGAACGGCACAAGGTGCGATAGGAACTCCCGTGGCCCGCCTCGCCCTGCAAGGAAACCGGTCCGAGATCGCTCAATTCGCCATTGCGCAAATCGAGCCGGAGCAAGTACCCGGTCGGCCATGTCAATCCATGGATGAGTCCGCGCGCGGCGTCCAGCGTCATCGAAAGGATGCCCTCGCCGTGAGGCGCACGGCCAAGATCGTGAAAACCGCCAGTCCCCAAATCGTAGGCGAGAAAATGGCCGCCGGGGTATGGATGGTAGCCGTCCGGCGGCCTGCCCATCCTTTCCATCGAATCCACCGTCTCGTAGTAGCCGATATGCGTCGCGAGGTAGAGTCTTCCTGCGTGTTCGGTAAACTTGACATGCGACTTGCCCTGCGGAATCGAGCGAAGGCCCGCCTCGCCGCACGCAGCGGTTAGATCACCCACTTGTCGGATGCTTCCGGTGGATGGATCCAGGCAAAACATCCGCCCACCCTCACGGAGCGACTCCGAGCACAGGACGTAATAGACTCCGCCATCGCTCGCCGCGAGAATTCCGTTGTACGTGTCGTGAGCCAGGTCGAAACCCGAATTCCATGTGCGCGCGGGAATGGCGTTCGCGGCGCTCCGCGCTTGCGCCTGGTCCCTCGCGATGCCTGCGATCACTCACAGCAAGCTTAGGCTGTCTGCGGCACGAAGCAAGCTGAATTGAACGGTCTTCTAGATTTTCACTAGATGAAAAAGTAGGCGGGCCTCGTTTCGGGCTTTCGTTGCCCAACCAAAGCTGCTTTGTAGTGTATCTAGAATGTTGCCGGGATGTGGATTGACAGTCCGGTAGACTGGTGCTTAAATTTTACCTAGTGAAAAAACGCGCGCAGCCGTACAGGATCGACGCGGTCCTGCGGGCATGCGATGTCCTGGCCGCATTCCGCCGCGACGACGAGTTGCTGCAGTTGAAAGACGTCGTGGCGCGCACCGGTATCAGCAACGCCACCGCCTTTCGAATCGTGCGGACGCTGCAAGAGAGAGGCTTCGTCGAGAAGGTTGGCGCTCGGCACTATCGCTCGAAAGTCCATTTCGCGCGCCGGGGCCGTTATCGCTTTGGCTATGCCTCGCAAGGCGAGGATTCCACGTTCAGCCAGGAGTGGAGCGAAAGCATCATCAACGAAGCGCGCCAGCAGGGAGTTGACCTGATCGCCGTGAACAACGGGACGGACGCCGAGACCGCGATCCGAAACGTAGAGACTTTCATCCAGGAGCGGGTCGATCTTGTCATCGAGCACCAGTTCAACGAGCACATCGCGCCCGTGATTTCGGCACGGCTACTGGACGCGGGGATCCCTCTCATCGCAATGGGAACGGTACACCCCGGGGCAATCTATTTCGGAGGAAACAACTACCTCGCCGGTTTGCTCGGCGGACGGCATTTGGGCCAATGGGCGAAACGCGAATGGAATGGCGCGTTCGATGAATTGATCCTGCTCGAACTGTCGTTCGGCGGCCCGCTGCTGCAAGCAAGGATGACCGGGGTGGAGGCGGGAGTTCGGGAGGTACTTCCGTCGTTCCTTGCCGGGCGCGTTGTGAAACTGCGCGGCACGGGACAGTTCGGCTCCACACTCGACCTGATGCGAAAACACCTCCGGCACGCCACGGCCCGGCGGATTTTGGTGGGGGCCGCTAACGATCCCTGCGCGCTCGGCGCGCTGCGCGCCTTGGAGGAGTCCGGCTGGGGCGAAGACTGCGCCGTGATGGGCCAAGGCGGCTCGTTCGAGGGTCGTGCGGAACTGCGTCGCGAGGCCACGCGGTTAATCGGTACGGTCGCGTTCTTTCCGGAAAAGTACGGCGAAGGAATCATGCGTTTGGCTCTCGACCTGCTCGAGAAGAGACCGGTGCCTCCGGCCGTCTTCGCCAAACACAAGGTGCTGACAAGCGCTAATGTCGAGCACCATTACCCGAACGACTGTCTTCTGCAGCGGTAAAACCGTTTCTCCCTGCGCCGTGACTTGAACGGCCTCGATCCTGCAGACGATGAGCAGGATCAAACAGAAACCAAAGCTCCGGATCGAACCCTCCCTACGCGATCGATCTAGCCGTAGGTTGAACAGCCATGGCGGCGAACGATTCGGTCGGGCCCACCGACTCCACCGCCGAACCGACATGTGTAACGGATGTCGCTCCCGGCGCGCATTGCGAATGGTCTTTTGGCCAGCTCTGCGGCGGAAATGCAATCCGGCCCGCTATCTCCACGCGCCAGCGTCGTGGACAGCAAGGCCTCACTCGATGAGTCGAGCGGCAGCGATTTCACTCTCGCTCGGCGCACCGGCGATTACCTTGGTCTGAATCAGGACTTCGAACCATGCTTGCTCAGGCTGCGCGGTCAATTTGGAGAGGGCCGTCCGCAGTCTAGCTTGATTATCTGTTTTTGCAAGGAAAGCCCCAGCAACTTCGGTGCCCTCCTGTTCTAAACCCTGGAGGATCGAGATATTGCCGCTGCCCTCGGCGTTGGGAAAAATACATAGCGTTGCATATGTCAGCCCAGTGGAGCCTGTCCACTTGAGGCCACGGTAAACTTTTAATTCGCCCGGGCGCGGGCTTCGGTTAAGGAAATATTTGCCGGGCCCGCCAACTTCGTCTTCCCTGACGTGGAAATTTAGCCGCTTTTCGAAAATTGAAACCCAAGGGTTGGCGATCTGGCTTCCACTCAAAATGAAGTGCCCCTTACTAATGTCCCGTACGCGTAGTTCGCGAGCCGAGCGGACTACCACTTTTTCGTTCAGCGTACCCGCCCCTTCCAAGATCGCTCTGACGTTGGCGACGTTGGCATACGATGTCAGCGTTGAGCCAAAGAGGTAACTCAGCATCTTAGATTCGCGCGCAGTAGGGTTCAACGGAGCAACTTTCTGTTGAAAATCCGGGCTTAGGTAATCTTCGAGAGAGCCTCGCCGGCCTGTCAGAAAGCGCAAAGCTGCGAAGTTGGCGTCGGCCAGTATCAGATACGTGGTTTGACGTCCATCCAGCACTCGGGACAAGGGCCATGCTACTCGGGCGGCCAGTTGGGACTCCTGAGTTGTCCCCCGCTCGTTGTAAAGGCGGTGCGACAGTACAAAAGATGTGGACGCCAGTATTCCAGATAACACCCAAGGAAAGAGGTTGCGAAATGTGCGCCGCCCACCGGATCCGAGGTCCGGTCGCCCGTTGAGAAGTAGGGCCCCAGGCTCGTGGAAGACCGGGAGGTAGGCGCCTCGTGGAATCTCAACAACGAGCGGTTCCTCCCTTCCGGGCCCGTCGAAGTACTCATGCAGTTTGAGGCGTAGCTGACGGGCGTGGACGCGGACAGAACTGTCCTCAGTCGGGGTGTAGTGCAAGGGCTTTCCGAAGACGTCCCGGCCTATCTGCTGTTCCGTTAACGTTTCTACCCTGCCGTGGATTGTGTGCTCCGCTATGTGAAGCAAAAGGTCTCGTACCTTGGTCGATTTCTGAAACGGCCGACTAGTGACGATTCGCTGAATCAACTGCCATCGAGGGTCGCTTTCAAGACCCAGCCGGGTTTCGCTTGGTTGCGAGCCCATCGGCCTAGGATATCAGAATTCGCCTCCGCAGGACTGGCGGTTAACTGATTGTAAAATAACGAGTTTTGCATCATGGAAACGCTTCTAACATGTGATTCACAAAGAAATCGCGAGTGACCATCTTTCCCTCAGGTTCTGTCTAAGGCAATATCTACCAGCATCGAGAAGGGAGTTGGCCTATGCCCGCGTACGCCACCAAGTTGAATCCAGTGATCCGAGCCGCCAAAAATTCACGGCCGCCGTCTACAAAGATTGTCCGCTACCCGAGCATCTTTGCATGCCGCACTTTGTGCCTGGCCCTTTGGATCTTTCAGTCCATCGGCGTTCACGGCCAGGCAACCTACGGCACAATCTTTGGCACCGTAACCGATTCATCGGGCGCAGCCATTGCGGACGTTCAAATCACCATCGTGCGTCAGGACCGCGGTCTCACGATAACGGTTGCCTCGAATGAATCGGGTAACTACTCTAGAACACAACTACCGGCTGGCGGTTACCAAGTGGAATTCGTCAAGCCCGGCTTTCAGCGTGTGGTTCAGAAGGACGTGTCCGTAAGCGTGGATCGCGCCACTCGCGTTGATATTGATCTCAGAGTCGGTGAAGTTCAGACCAGCGTCGAGGTGACAGGCGCCTTGCCGGCCCTTGTCACGGATCGTGCCGAAGTGAGCACGAGTCTGACCACCTCGGAGGTGCAGAACCTCCCTATTTTGAATCGAAACTTGACCTCACTTCAACTGCTCATGCCGGGTGCGCAGGCGCACATCTTCCAGCATGCCTCCAGCGAAAATCCGCAAGGTGGCCTGCAAATCAACAACAACGGCCAGCAATTCGGCTCCACCAACTTCACGGTGGACGGCGCCGACAACAACAATCCCGTGTTGGGGATCATCAACATCAACCCCAGTGTTGACTCGGTGCAGGAGTTCAAGTACACGACGGGCAACTACGACGCGGAGTTCGCGCAGGCCGGTGGCGCGGCCATACAGGTGACTACCAAGTCGGGCACGAATGAGTACCACGGCAGCCTCTTCGAGTTCCTGCAAAACGACATCATGAACGCCAGGAACTCGTTCAGCGAACCGAACGGGCCGCCGCCGCTGCGGTGGAACCAGTTCGGCGGCTCTCTCGGGGGCCCAATCAAGAAGAATAAGCTCTTCGCTTTTGGCGACTACCAAGGCACGCGGCGGCGGACCGGGGCCTCGCTGTTAACCACAAGCCCCACCTCCGCCGTGCGGAACGGAGACTTAAGCGCGCTTGCCACGCCCATCTTCGACCCGGCAACCGGCGACGCGAACGGCGCGGGGCGGACGGCTTTCCCCAGTTTCCAAATTCCCGCCAGCCGTATCTCCGCGCCTGCGCGCAACCTGCTCACCCTGATACCAACGCCAAACTTTGGCCCTGCGGGCGCGTTCAACAACAACTACATCGCCACCGGATCGGAGCTATTCGACAGCAATCAGTTCGATCTGCGCGTGGATCACGATGTCACAAGCAACTTCAAGTATTTCGCCCGCTACACCTATGGCGGATTTCTGAAGAACGCGCCTGCCGCTTACGGGCCGAGAGCGGGCGGCCCGGGCCTTTCCGGTATTCTGTTCGCCGGCAGCGCGGAGGCGCGCAATCAGAATGTGGCGAGCGGGGTGAACTATGTTTTGAATCCGTCGTTGTTAAGCGACTTTCGCTTTGCGTTTCAGCGCTACCGCGTGGATGTGCTGCCGCTCGACTTCGGCACCAACACGATGCAAGAGGCCGGAATACCAGGCCTGAATCTGCCCAACCGATCGGATACGTCGGGAATCGGCGCCTTTACAATCCCCGGCAATGGCGGCTTCAACTTCGGCTATAGCGTACCCATCAACCAGTGCAACTGTCTGCTGGACGAGCGCTACCAATCGTTCCAGGGTGTCAACACATGGACGAAGATCACCGGGAACCACAGCATCAAATGGGGCGCCGATATCCGTCGCCAGCAGAACATCCGCGTGCAAAGCAGCAATCGCCGGAACGGCGCCTTCACCTTCAATCCTTCAATCACGGGCGCACCGGAATTAGGGGGTTCGGGTCTGTCGATTGCAACCTACCTGCTGGGCCTGCCGAGCGCATTCGCACGGGACGCCCAACTGCGAACCGACGGGGAAGACCTTCAGTGGAGCATGTATTACTTCGCTCAAGATAGTTGGCGAGTAACCAGCAAGCTGACCCTCAGCTTCGGACTGCGGTGGGATACGTGGTTTCCGAACGGAAGCCGGAATGCGGGGCAGGGGTCGCGCTACGACGTCACAACCAATTCGATTCTGGTGGCCGGCGTCGGCGAGAATTCGAAATCGTCCGGTGTCCGGACGCAGTGGAGCAACTTCTCGCCCAGGTTCGCGATTGCCTATCAGGTGAATCCGAACACTGTGGTTCGCACCGGATTCGGGCGCAGTTATTATCAAGAGATTTTCGGGTTCACATTTAACAATATCGTTAACAGCTATCCGAACGTAATCACGCAATCGATTGCGCAGCCGAACCTCTTCACTGGTGTGTTTCCGTTGGCTCAGGGTCCACCCACGGTCGTGTTTCCGGAGATTCCCACCAACGGAATTCTGCAGCTCCCCAATTTGGTGGGAGCCAACTATCTACCGCCGGACATCAAGTACTCTTATGTCGACTCTTGGAATTTCTCCTTAGAGCGCCTGTTGATGGGAGATATGACCGCTACCATCTCCTATATTGGCAATATCGGACGCCACCAGAAGATTGGCGTCTTGAACCCGCGTGGGATTCCGTTGAACCAGGCGATTCCGGGCCCGGGTGCATTGAACCCGCGGCGGCCGCTGTTCGTGAAATTCGGCCTGACGCAGCCGATCAACGACAACTCGAACGGCGGCAGCAACAGCTACGAATCGCTGCAAACCAAGCTGACCAAGCGCTTTTCGAAGGGTTACTCCATGCTGTTCACCTACACATGGTCCAAGACGTTGGACACCCAGGGCGGCTTGACGCTGAACAACCGGCTGAATCGCGGTGTAGCGGACTTTGATCGCGCCCACCTCTTCACCCTCGGACACGTATGGGAGCTTCCTTTTGGTAAGAACGCTGGCGGGCCGCTACGTTACATGATCGGTGGGTGGCAGTTCTCCGGAATCACGACTTTCGGGAGCGGACTGCCTTTCTCGCCGACGCTCGTCAATACCAGTTCGATCAACGCCGATATACCGTCGCCGAATTTCCGCCCAGATCGCATCCTGAGCGTCGATCCAAACGACGTTCCCGGCGGGCGCAGCCGCGACCGGTGGTTCAATCCGGCAGCGTACCAAGTTCCCGGACCGTACCTGTTTGGCACGGCTGGGCGGAATTCGTTACGGGGCCCTGACCTATTCACCGCCGACTGGTCCTTGGATAAGCGCTTCGCGATCGGGGAACGCAGGAGTCTCCAACTGCGATGGGAGGTGTACAACCTGTTCAATCGGACCAACCTTGCGAACCCCACGACGCAAGGAGCGGCACCTGGATCGCCAATCGACGCTGGAGCGAACAGCGTCGCGCGCATTACCAATCTCTTGATCGGAACGAATATGCGGCGCATGCAGTTTGGGCTGCGCTTCGATTTCTAAGATGAACTTACAGGTAAGGAGACCTATGGCACCTCGCTCCCTCGCCGCGTTTTCGTCGATTGTTGTCCTGTTATTCGGAACTCCCCTGCATGCGCAGACGATCAAGGCCCAGATCTTGGGAACCGTAACCGATAGCTCGGAAGCCGTGGTGGCGGGGGTTTCGGTCAAAATAGTCGAGACGCAAACCAACTCCGTCCGCGCAGTTGCGACCAACGAGGCCGGTTTCTACATCGCGGCCAACCTGGACTCCGGACAATACGAAGTATCCGTGGAAGCGCCCGGATTCCAGAAGGCGGTGCGCTCCGGCATTGATCTCCAACCAAACACCACGGTTCGCGTGAATTTCGAGTTGATGCCGGGGCAGGTCACGGAGGTCGTCACGGTTTCGGGCGCCACTGCGCCTCTGCTGCAAACCGACCGCGCCGATACCGGCGGGAAAATTCAGCAACTGCAACTCCAGACCATGCCGTTGCTGTTCAACCGGAACTACCAATCGCTGCTCTTTCTTGTGCCTGGAGTTGGCCGGCCCTTCCGTCCGCATTCGGAGTTCTACAACTCGCATGATTCCCTTTCGGTGCGCGTGAACGGCCAGGGTCGCCAGTTCAACAACTTTCAGATCGAGGGGATCGAAAACAAAATCGACAATGGCAACCTGACGGCGCTGGTACCACCGGCCGAAGCGATTCAAACGGTGGATATCTCGACATCCAACTTCGACCCCGAGTTTGGCAACGCCGGCGGCGCTGTCACCAATGTCACGCTGCGGTCCGGCACGAACGATTTTCACGGGAGCCTCTTTTCCTATCACCGAAACGAAAACATTCAAGCTCGGCAGGTTTTCGCGCTTACGAAAGCACCCACGCTATACAACCAGTTTGGCGGCACACTGGGCGGGCGAATCGTGCGCGACAGGATGTTTTTCTTCGGCGATTACCAGGGCTCGCGGGATCACCTCGGCCAGACAAATCGAGCCACGATTCCTGGGCTGGCTTTTCGGCGTGGCGACCTTTCCGCCTCCCCCTCGACAATCTATGATCCGCTGACGGGCGACAACCAGGGCAGAGGGCGGATGCCGTTCGCCGGCAACGTCATACCGGACGCCCGTATCTCGCCGATCGCGAAACGCATCGTTGCCTTCCTCCCGCCGCCGAATATCGCGGGCGTTGCGGAAGGGCAGGTAAATTTCGATCAGAACAGCGTGCGCATCAAGAATCTGGACCAGGCGGACGCGAAGTACGATTGGATCATTAGCGACAACCGTCGCATCTCCGCGCGTTACTCAATCCAGAAAGCCAAGGTAATCGATCCGGGGCTGTACGGCCCGAACGGCGGGATTTATGGCGGTCCGCGAAACACCGGTTTTGCCGGGAGTGGTCCCGCTCGAACGCAGGCGGCCGGAATCAGCTACTCGCACATCTTTTCGCCGTCGTTCATTTGGGAATCCCGCGTCGGCCTGATACGGAACCGCAATGACGCCATTAACGTGGATCGCGGTCTAAAGACCTCGGAGGAGATCGGCATTCCCGGCGTGAATTTGGATGAATGGTCGTCGGGCCTTGTGGAGATTCGCGTCGACGGTTACAGCCAGCCGGTGGTTGGCTTCTCTCCTTCGCTGCCGTGGGCGCGCTCGGTGACGACGTTCGGGATCGTCAATAACTTCTCCAAGACCTTTTCGACGCACGTCATGCGATTCGGGATGGATATTCGCCGTGAGCGCAACGACCTGCAGAATACACAGACGTTCAATCCTCGAGGACGCTTTGAGTTCGCGCAAGGGCAGACTGGCGACGCGGCCGACTCCCGCCGCAGCTTCGCCAATGCGTTCGCGGCGTTTTTGCTCGACCAGCCCAATATCGCGGGCCGCGACCTCGCACTTCTCTTTCCGGCGCGCCGTGAGATCAACTACAACCTGTATTTCCAGGACAAGTGGCAGGTTTCGCGCAAGTTGACGATTGACCTTGGACTGCGCTGGGAGTTTCAACCTGCGGGCCGTCCTCGTTTTCCAGGCGGCTATTCGAACTACAATCCGGAAAACAACACCTTGGAATTGGCCGGACTCGGAGCGATTCCGATCGACCAGGGCGTAAGCAACCAGAAAACGAATTTCGCGCCGCGGCTTGGCATCGCCTACCGCATCAATGATCGGACGGTCATTCGCGCCGGCTATGGCATGAGCTACATCCTTCGCCGCACCGGGCAGGTGACGAACTTTCCGGTCGCCCAAAACAATGCCTTTCCAGCGGACAACGGATTCATCGCGGCGCGCACGATGGTGCAGGGTTTTCCAACTCCGGTTGCCGTGCAGATTCCCCCGGACGGCGTCATTCGTAATCCCGATCTGCGGTCGAACTTCACCAATACACCGAAATACTTGCCCTTCCCTTACGTGCAATCGTGGAATTTCGCGATTCAGAGAGCGCTTCCGTTCAACCTCGCGCTGGACCTCGCCTATATAGGAAATCACGGGGTCAACAACCAGAGCGACTTCAACATTAACGCCGCGCTTACGCCTGGAACCGGCAACGCCGGCCGTCCGCTGAACCAACGCTTCGGCCGAGTGGCCGACACCACCTCGTTCATCGGAACTCACACGAATTACCACGGGATGCAGATCAAGCTGGATCGCAGATTCCAAGGCGGATTCATGCTGACCACCGCCTATACGTGGTCCAAGGCGATCAATTTCGCCGAGGATAACGGCGCTGTGAACATTCCCATGAATCTGGCGGTGAATCGCGGACGATCAAGCGATAATCGAACCTCGGTTTTCGTGCAGAGCTATGTCTGGGACCTCCCGTTCGGCGCCGGGAAGCGATACTTTCGATCTGGAGCTGGGAAATGGGTTCTAGGCGGATGGCAGGTCCAGGGAATTCTCTCGCTGATGACGGGGCTGCCGTTCGCGGTCACCGCGAATACCGCTTCGCTCAACGCTCCCGGGAATGTGCAAAGGCCCAATGCGATTGCGCCGGTAACGTATCCGCGGCTGGTTGCCGGTTCCGCAAGCAGGGGCAACAAATGGTTCGACACCGCCGCGTTCGCGGCGCCCACCCAGAACACGCTAGGTAACGCAGGCCGGAACACGCTGATTGGGCCGGGACTGCGAAACCTTGATTTCTCCGTGTTTCGCGACTTCCCGGTGCCGTTTCGCGAAGGAATGCACCTCACGTTTCGCGCCGAGTCGTTCAATTTGACCAATACGCCTCACTTCCAGATTCCGGAAGGCAATTTCAACTCGGGGAGTTTTGGCTTGGTTACGAATGCTGAACAAGACCCCCGCCAACTCCAGTTCGCGCTTACCCTTCGTTTCTGATATGACGTGGCGCGCCATCCATGCATCCCGCTCGGCCCTTCTCCTTCTGGCGATCGCTATTGAGCGATTGGTGGGCTCGACCAAAGCGAAACGTCGGGCGACGAATGCCGCCAGCCTATTCGCATAAGAAGTGGACAGCAGATTAAATTGCGTTGTTGAAGCGTTGGATTGCTAAGGGCGCCCCTGGCTTGAGCATTGGGCCAATAAGAAGCCGGCGTTCGACAGTCAGTCTGTCAAAAGGAGCCCCAGGAGCCACCACGATTGACGCAGCGGTATGGCTGTAGTAAATTCGTGTAGCGCTTAACGTCGAGCGCTTAACTTCTGGTGGGGGGTCCTATGCCGAGTTGCCATTCCTTCGCATTGCGAGCGGCCGCTTTCCTGTTCTGCGGTGTCCTGCCGATGTACACGCAAACTTTCAGCGGCTCCATTTCGGGTCTCATCCGGGATGGTTCCGGAGCCGTCATTCCGCAGGCGCAAGTTGTACTGTTGAACATCGATACATCGGTGACTCGCAGCACCGCGAGCGACAGCGGCGGTCTTTATTCCTTCCCGTTGGTGAATCCGGGGAACTATCGCGTGGAAGTATCGAAGACCGGGTTCAAGAAGGCGCTCCGGCAGCCCATCGAAGTGCAGGTCCAATCGCGATTGACGATTGATCTGGAACTGCAGGTCGGCACGGTATCCGAGGTCGTCGAGGTGACCGCGTCGACACCGCTCCTGGAGCAGAATTCCTCATCCCTCGGGCAGGTAATTGAGAACCAAAAGATTGTCGACCTGCCTTTGAACGGGAGGAACCTATTGAGCTTGGTGTCGTTGACCGCCGGTGTAGTTCCTCAGGGCAATTTCGGACAGCACCCGGCAGTTGGCAACAGCGCGCACTGGGGCAACTTTTCGGCCAACGGCGGAATCGCGAATTCGAATGAAGTGCTGGTGGACGGCGCGCCTGCGACTCGCGCGCAAATGAACGCCGTGGGGTACATCCCACCCGTGGACGCCGTTCAGGAGTTCAAAGTACAGACCAACAATCACTCGGCGGAGTTTGGCCGGACGGGCGGCGCCGTGGTGAACATGAGCATCAAGTCCGGCACAAACCAGGTGCATGGCACGCTCTATGAGTTTTTCCGCAACAAGGTGTTGGATGCCAATAATTTCTTTGCAAACCGTTCCGGCCAGCAACGGCCGCCATTTACCTACAACCAGTACGGCGGCTCTATTGGCGGCCCCGTATACATTCCTAAGCTGTACGACGGCCGCAACCGTACTTTTTTCTTTGTGAATCACGAATGGTTTAAACAACGGCAGGGAATTTCGTTCTTAGAATCGGTTCCGGCAGCGGTACAGCGCGATGGCGATTTTTCTCAAACACTCAACAGCGCCGGCGGACTGATTCGTGTGGCCGATCCATTTTCGACGCGGCCCGATCCTGCAAACCCAGGCCGCTTTATCCGGGATTCCTTCCCGGGCAATCGCATTCCGTCGTCGCGATTCGACCCGGTCGCGCGAGCGTTCGTACAACTGCCGTTGTGGCCCACCGCTAACTTGCCGGGCGACCCACGTACGGGCATCAACAACTTCGCCACCAACGCGACATATCCCGTGGATAGCTGGTCGTTCGCTACGCGGCTCGATCACCAGATCAGCTCTAAACAACGCATCTTCGGCCGCGTGGGCATTTACAACCGGTTTAACGACAAGATCGACCCGTTCCGCAACAACACCACGTTGCTGGACGAGGGCGCGATCAACAGCTCGCGAGTCACCAACGTGGCCGTTAACTACGACTATTCGTTCACGCCCACGCTGATTGGCGAGGTCCGCGCTGGGTTTCTACGATTCAATTCCGGCCGGCTGCCTCCAAGCCACGGGTTTGACCTGACGACGCTCGGCTTCCCCGCAAGCCTGGCGAACAGCGTTCCGTACAAACATATGCCTTGGATCACCGTGGCCGGGCTCACCGGAATCGCGTCGTCGAGTGGCAGCCGCATCGAACATCAATCCGACAACTACACTTTGATGGCGAGCGTGACGAAGATCGCCGGCCGCCACACCCTTAAGGTGGGCGGCGAGGCGCGCGACCTCAGGTTCAATAATTTCCAGACGAACAATTCGAGCGGCAACTTCGGATTCGACGCCCGGTTCACCTCCGCCGATCCGCTGCGGTCCACGGCGACGGACGGGTATGGATTCGCGAGCTTCCTGCTTGGTGTTCCGGCCAGCGGGGCGTTGACGAATCCCGAGCCTCTCGCGCTGACACGTTACTACTACGCGGCCTATTTCCAGGATGATTTCCGCGTTTCCTCAAAACTTACGCTGAACCTCGGGCTGCGCTGGGATATGGATACGGCTTACACGGAGCGCTACGGCCGCCTGTCGTTTTTCGATGAAACGGCGCGATATCCCGTGGCGGTGCCGAACGCGCCGCCGCTGCGCGGAAAGTTCGGGTTTGTCGAAACGCAGGAAGAACCGAGCCGTTTCGTGCACGATCTGCAGTGGAAGATGTTCAGCCCTCACTTTGGCTTTGCTTATAACGTGACCCGCAAAACGGTGGTTCGCGGCGGGTATGGCATCAGTTGGCTGCCATTCAACCTGAATACGCCAAACGCGGGAACGGCTAACCCTCCATTCGCCATCACGACCAATTTCGTTAGCTCATTGGACGGCGGGATCACTCCGGTCGACCGGTTGAGCAACCCGTTCCCAAACGGTATTTTGTCGCCGCCGGGACGCACGGGCGATTTCAACCGCGAGATCCTGGGACAGGGATTCTCCTATGTCGTGCGGAGGGACCGGCCGGGTTATACGCAACAGTGGAACTTCGACGTTCAACGCGAACTACCGGGAAGTTGGCTGATCGATATCGCCTACGCGGGAAGCCGGGGGACGCGTCTTCCGGTAAACTTGCAGCGGAATCAGCTCACCGAAGAACAACTGGCCTTGGGCACGCGCTTGAATGAGCAGGTTCCCAATCCGTTCTTCGGCCTGGTTTCGATCGGACCGCTCAGCTCGCCCACGTATTCGCGCGGCCAGTCGCTGCGGCCCTATCCGCAATTCAACGCGATGACCATCAACGAATACAGCGGATTCTCCGTCTATCACGCCGGCACCTTAAAGGTGGAGAAGCGCTTCGGGCAGGGCTTCAGCATGCTCGGCGCCTTCACCTGGGCAAAGACAATTTCAAATTCCGAGAGCCAGACGGGCTGGTTGGAAGCCGGTGGTACCGGGGCGGGATCGCAGAACGCCTACAACCGCGCCGGAGACCGGTCCGTATCTTCTTACGATATTCCGCAACGGCTGGTGGTCAGCGCTCTGTATGAGCTGCCATTTGGCCGCGGACGCCAACTACTCTCGAGTGTGAATCCCGCGGTGGACAAGCTGCTCTCCGGCTGGCAGGTGAATGCGATCTACACGGCGCAAAGCGGCACGCCTCTGTTCTTCAGCACGGCGACGAACCTGACCAACTCACAGGGCGGTGGGTCGCGGCCCAACAGCACGGGCGTGAGTGCAAGACTGGACGGGGATTCGCGCGCGCGAATTCAGCGCTGGTTCGACACGTCGCAGTTCGTCCCGCCGGCAGCCTTTACGTTCGGAAACCTGGGACGCACGCTGCCGGACGTGCGCGGGCATGGCGTCAACAACATCGACCTGTCGTTTTTCAAGAACACGCGTTTCGGCAACGACGGCCGCTACAACGTGCAACTGCGCGCCGAGTTGTTCAATGCCGCGAATCGGGTGCAGTTTGGGAAGCCCGGCACGGCGCTAGGGAATGCGCAATTCGGCGTTGTGAGCTCCCAGGCGAATCTGCCGCGGCAGATTCAGTTAGCGCTGAAGTTTGTCTTCTGACCAGGAGTGCGTTTTTAGAATGCGGTTCTTTCCAGCAGCCTTGCTGATCGTCGCGCGGGCATGGTCAAGCGCGCCGGATGCCGAAGCGCTACAGACGCTCTTCAATCAGAAATGCGGCGCCTGTCATGGCTCAATGGCTATGTCGGGTCTCGATTTGCGAACCCGCGAGGCGGCTCTCAAAGGTGGCGCCCGGGGCCCCGCCTTCGTCGCGGGTCAGAAGGACGATAGCCTTCTCTACCAAGCTGTTCTTCGGACCGGTGCGCTCAAGATGCCGCCAGGAAAACAGCCGCTTCTGCCGGAGGAAATTGAGTTGATCGGGAAGTGGATCGACGCCGGCGCACCCTGGACAGCTACCGGCGCGCAAGGCGATCCCTCCTGGTGGTCCTTCCGAAGGCTCCAGAGGCCGGCGATCCCGCAAGTGAAGAGCGCGAGCCGCACGCAGAATCCGATTGACTCTTTCCTTCTGGCCAAGCTGAATGCGAAAGGACTGATGCCGGCGCGCGCTGCCAGCCGGCAGGCGCTCATACGGCGCGCGTACTTCGATCTTCATGGGTTGCCGCCCCCGCCCCAAGAGGTGGATGAGTTCGTCGCGGATTCTTCGCCACTGGCCTACGAGAAGTTGATCGATCGCTTGCTGGCGTCGCCACGGTATGGAGAGCGGTGGGGACGCCATTGGCTCGACGTGGTCCGCTACGCGGATACGGGCGGACATGAGAACGATATCTACCTGGTGAATGCGTGGCGATATCGCGACTATGTCATCGACGCGTTCAATGAAGACAAGCCTTACAACACTTTTGTTCAGGAGCAGATCGCGGCCGACGAGATATGGCCAAACAACCTGGATCACGAGGGTACGTACCTGCTGCCGAAGCAAAAGCAGATCGATCTGAAACGCCGGATCGGAACCGGTCTGTACACCGTTGGCCCGGTGTTGCCGGCTTCGGCGATTAACCCCGATCAGTTTCGATCCGAGCGTCTCTCCGACTGGGCCGATGTGACCGGCGCCGCGTTTCTCGGGCTTACCGTTGGCTGCGCACATTGCCACGACCACAAGTTCGATCCTATCTCCCAAAAGGATTACTACCGCCTGCAAGCGATATTTGCCGCGAGCGATATTCAGGAATCGCCCACGGTACCGCCGGCAACGGCCTACGAATACCGGAACCTTTACCCCAAGCAATTGGTAGTGAACGATCTCAAGGCGGCGCTGGAACGGCTTACCCAGCAGGTAAAGGATCGCCTGATCGAGGCCAAGCGCAAGGAACTTCCGAAGGCGGCAGCCGATGCCGAAGCGAAGGCGCTTCAGCGCGCGGCGTATCCGGCGCTTGCCGCCAGGTTCAACGACGGCGAGAAAAGGCAGCGGGAGGCCTTGATCCAGGAACTTGGCAAGGCGGTGCTGGAAGCGCCCGAGCCATTCCCCACTGTCGATGTGCTGGGACATCTGGAACGCCCGGCGGCCGTCCACGTTGAGATTCGAGGGGAGTGGAAGCAGAAGGGCGAGACAGTGGGCGCCGGATTCCCCTCCGCCCTCGGTGGAGGGAACATCGACGATCCGGCGGGTTTCCCCGCCATCTCGCATCGGCGCAAAGATTTCGCCCTCTGGCTCACGCAGCCCGATCATCCATTGACGGCCCGAGTTTTCGTGAATCGTCTATGGCAAGGGCACTTCGGATGGGGCATCGTGCGGAGTGCGAACGATTTTGGCCGTCAAGGAGAGGCGCCGGATCATCCGGAGCTTCTGGATTGGTTGGCGTCCGAGTTTGTGGCGAAGAACTGGAGCGTCAAATCGCTGCACAAGCTCATCATGCTGTCCAACGCCTATCAGGCCTCAAGCGAATTCGACGCCAAGAACTTCGAGATCGATCCGGAGAACCGTCTGCTGTGGCGTATGAATCCACGGCGGCTCGAAGCGGAGGCGGTGCGCGACGCAATCCTCGCGGTCTCGGGCAATTTGAACCTGAAGAAGGGCGGCCCGCCGGTTCTCATACCTCTTAATGAAGAAGAAATGGCGAGATTGAAAGGTGGAGCGGATCGCTGGCCCGCCACGACGGACGCTGCGGCGCCGAACCGCCGCAGTGTTTATCTGTTTCAGAAACGCCTGTTCCGAATTCCACTTCTCGAGGTGTTCGATCTTCCGGAAACGACGATGAGCTGCGCGCGCAGGAGTACCACCAACGTCGCGCCACAGGCATTGGCTCTGCTGAACCATCCGGCGATGCTCGAACAGGCGCGCACTTTCGCGCGTCGATTGATGAAGGAAGCCGAGACTCCGGACGCCCTCATCGAGCGGGCTTGGACGCTGGCCTACGGCAGGCGCCCATCGGCTGGCGAGAAGCAAAAGGCGTTGGCCTTGATTTCGCACGGCGGTCAGGCGGCGGCTACCGAAACGAGCCTGGCGGAGCTGTGCCTGACGCTTTTCAATACCAACGAGTTTCTATATATAGATTAGAGACGAGGCTACCAATGGATACGAGAACCCAAGCAAACTCGCATGCCCGCTGTACGCATCAAGCTCCGCCGTTCCGTTCCCGGCGCGAGTTTATTGAACGTCTCGGCTGCGGTTTCGGCGCGTTCGCATTGAACGCCGTACTCGCCGAGAGCCTGGGAGCGGCCCCCGCCGCCGACCCGCTGACGCCGAAGGTCGCGCACATGCCACACAAGGCCAAGAGCGTGATCTACCTGTTCATGCACGGCGGCGCGAGCCACATCGATACCTTCGATCCGAAGCCTGAACTTCTAAAACTCAACGGAAAGACCGTGCCGCCGAGCTTTGCGGGGCTTCAGCTTCAGTTCACCAAGACGGACGAAGCGCCGCTGCTCGCTTCGACCTTTCCGTTTAAACGTTACGGACAATCTGGCATCGAGGTGTCGAGCTTGTTCCCGAATGTCGCCGCGCACGCCGACGATCTGGCCGTGGTCCGGTCGTGCCATCACGAGGCGTTCATCCATTCGACCGCGCTGCACTTGGTCAACACCGGCTCGCTTCGCATCGGATTTCCGAGTCTCGGTTCGTGGATTCTGTATGGACTGGGCAGCGAGTCGAGAAACCTGCCGTCCTACGTGGTGATGGACTCGGGCCCGATCAAGGCGGGCACAGGCGTCTATGGGTCGGGATTTCTCCCTGCGGTTTACCAAGGCACGACCCTTCGTTCCAAGGGCAGTCCGCTGTTGAATCTCAAGCCTCCGGAGGCGATCGATCAGGGCCGTGTACTCGATGCGCTGAGCTGGTTCAACGAGAATCACCGCGAGACGCGGCGCGATAACTCGGAACTGTCGGCGCGTATCGCCGCGTATGAGCTTGCTTTCCGCATGCAGACCGAAGCGCCCGGCGTGACGGATCTTTCCCGAGAATCGCCGGCGGCGCGCGAAATGTACGGCCTGAACGACGACAACACGAGAGCGTTCGGCGCGAAATGCCTTCTCGCCAGAAGGCTGGTGGAACAAGGCGTGCGCTTTATTCAGATCTACTCCGGCACCAACGATGGATTCGACGATTGGGATGGCCATTCGAACAACGACCGGACGCACACGCGGATGGCGGGACGCGTGGATAAACCCATCGCCGCGCTATTGGCCGATCTGAAGCAAAGGGGGATGCTGGACGAAACGCTCGTCGTATGGGGTGGCGATTTCGGCAGAACGCCGGTGACAAACGGATCGCTTGCGACCAGGGCCGTCTACGAGACCGGGCGCGACCACAATCCCTATGGCTATACGATGTGGTTTGCCGGCGGCGGCGTAAAGGGCGGACAGGTGATCGGGGCGACCGACGAGCTTGGCTTCAAGGCGATTCAGGATCCGGTCCACGTGCACGACATCAATGCCACGATTCTGGCGCTGCTCGGTCTTGATCACAGGAAGCTGACTTATCATTTCCAAGGCCGCGATTTTCGCGTGACCGACGTGCACGGGGATCACGAGTTCTCGAAGAAGCTAACCGGCTAATCCTAGACGGACGCGCGCTCGACGATGGGCGTCTCCACGAGCTCGCTTTTTGGCACGGCACCGGGGGATTTCAGAGAATCGATAAGAATCGAAGCGGACCGGTAACCTACGTCGAAAAAAGGAAACCGGAAGGTGGTCAAGGCGGGGCGCAGGAAAGGAGCGAACATCAGATCGCCCCGGCCCATTACGGCGACGTCTTGGGGAATGCGAAGGCCCTGCTCCTCCAACGCCTCGTAGACGAACGGCGCCATCAGATCGCTGCCGCAGAAAACAGCGGTGGGCCGGATTTTCTTGGCCATCCACTTCTGCACCACCCGGAAGCTCGTTTCGCGTTCAAAGTCCCCATAGGCCAGCCATTCATCGCGGAATTTAAGGCCGTGCTGTGCCGCCGCGCGCCGCAAGCCGCGTGCGAGCAACGTGCTCGTCGGCGACTTAGCGGAACCGGCGAGCATGGCGATGCGGGAGTGGCCCCGCGCGATGAGATATTCCCCGGCGCATTTTCCAATAGCGGCGTCGTCGACTCCGACATAGTTGACGCCGCGCAACTCCTGGGCGCTGTTGATCATCACGAAGGGAATATTGGCTGTCTGAAACTCGCCGGCGGTGGCGGCTATGTCCCCCGCCGTGCAAATGCGGGTGTTGATAAAGATGACGCCATCCGTCGCTTTGCTCTGGATAATCTCGGTTCCTGTCACTTTGCCGCGGTCGCTGTCGTGCGCGTACACAAGCAGGTGATAGCCGCGTTCCACAAGGCACTTCTGGATGCCGGCCAGAACATCGGCGATCGTGAGATTGAAATAGACTCGCGGATCGCGCATGGGCACGACCAGCCCAAGAATGCCCGTTCCATGGCGGCCGAGGCCGCGGGCAAGCAGGTTAGGAACATACCCGACCTCGCGCGCTACGTCGAGAATCCGCTGGCGCTTTGCCTCCCCCACACGGCGGGTCTTGGGATCCTGAAAAACGAGCGAAACCGAGGCGATCGACACATTCGCGCGGCGTGCCACGTCATAAATGGTTGCCATGAACTAGCTCATGCCATTATGATCCGGCGGCGCCCGCTTCGGGCGGCGTCCCGCATTTCCCGGCCGGATGGCCGGACGCTAAGTGATCCGCGCCCAGAGATTTGTCGACGGAGAACTTGTGCGCCGATTCCACTGGACTTAGAGACGCTCGAACTTCGCTTGAAAGAAGCGAAGATACTTGGGCTCATCCACCATCTTCAGGCCTCTCACCCGCTGCCGGCCGCCCCACACCGCAAGCGCCGATTCCGCCGTCACGTCCATGTGCGCCTGCGTGTAAACGCGGCGCGGAATCGT
>Ga0187894_10002487_pt1 | contig 21971 bp, 14 predicted proteins | sample GBC1701081metaG_FD_136650 | JGI IMG/M metagenome (GOLD analysis project Ga0187894, IMG submission 136650) | White microbial mat communities from a lava cave in the Kipuka Kanohina Cave System on the Island of Hawaii, USA - GBC170108-1 metaG ... | reverse complement strand
TTCTCTCCCACAGCGACTGGGAGACGATCCTCCCGACGATGACCCGGGCGTGCGAGATCCTCGGCACGTTCGCGCCGCCGAAGGGCGCCGCGCAGATCGGCGCGACGGTGATCGACGGCGTCTTCCTCGCGGGCCCCGCGGTCCGGTTCGACACCGAGAACCAGCACCCGCTCCCGTACGCTCAGGCGCTCGCCGAGGCGGCGTGCGCGGCGCTCGGCCGCCTCGGCGGCCCCGACGCGGTCGCCGCGCTCGAGCGGATGAGGAAGGCGGGCGCGGGGACCTCCGTGACCGTGAAGCCCGCCTACGGCCCGGTCTCCGACGCCAGCGGCTGGGCGAAGGACCCCCGCATCGCGGGCTTCGTCCAGGAGGCGCTCACGGCGCTACGTTGAGCGATGCGTACCGGGTTCGTTTCGACAGAGTTATTCCGCGCGAACGGCCTCAGCACGCCGAACTTTGCCGAAATGTACCCGGTACCTCGTGTACAGGGCCTGCCGACCGGCTGTACACCGAACCCCCCGGGCCCCCGGACGTTCCCCTCTGCGGCGGCGCACGCCGCTTGCTGGAGATCCCGCATGAGACGAGCGGTCGCGATCACGCTTCTCGGCCTCCTCGCCGGCCGGAGCGTCGGCCAGGAGCCGGCCCCGAAGGAGCCGGCCCCGAAGGAGGAGCCCGCGCCGGTTGACGTCGCGAAAGTGCTGCGCGAGTCCAAGGAGTTCGCGGAGACGTGCAAGCGGTTCAAGATCTCGTGGGAAGAGGATCTCGTCCGCGCGACCGGCGAGATCGCGTACGTCGGCGGCGGGCCGTGCGAGTACATCGTGAACGTCTCCCCCGCGAAAGCGCACGAGACGATCGTGCTCCTCGACAGCGGCCCGTGGACCACGAAGCGCCGGCCCGCGGGCGCGCGCATGAACGGCTACGCGACCTGCCTGAACAACGCCTTCCTCTGCGCGGGGTTCAAGCCCGGCAGGCCCTTCCGCTGGAACGAGGAGACCGGCGAGATCTTCCCGCCCGAGGGCGAGCCCGTGCACATCGCGTTCGAGTGGAAGGACGAGCAGAACGCCCAGATCCGCGCCCGCGTCCCGGATCTGCTCTGGAACTACCGCACGATCGAGGTCATGCAGCCCGGCCATCTCGTCTACACCGGCTCGATGATGGTGGACGAGGGACCGCCCGACCACAAGATGTGGTTCGGCGCCGAGATCGACCGGCTCATCGTCGCCTGCTACAGCACGTCGACCGCGCTCATCGACAACACCGAGGAGGGCGCCTCGGAGAACGGCACCTACGAGGCGATCCCCGCCCGCCTCCCCGAGCTCGGCACGCGCGTGACCGTCCTCTTCTCGAGAAAACCGCTCGAGGGCCTTACCGAGTTCAAGCCCCTCGAGCTCCCCGAGGAGGTCCTCGCGGAGCGCAAGAGGCGCGCGGAGGAGAAGGCGAAGGGCGAGACTCCGAAGGCTCCCGCTCCCGAGGAAGGGGAGGGGCGCGGGGAGGGGGAGTGACCGCCCGGGACCATGTCCTCCGCCTCGTGCGGCGCGCGCGCCGGAGGCTCGAGGCCGCGCGCCTCGCGAAGGCCGCCGCGAGGGGCGCGCTCGCAGGCGCCGCCTTGGGGCTCCTCTCGGTCCCCTTGGGCCGCGGGCTCCTCCCGTGGGCCTCCATGGCTGCGGGTGCCGTCGTGGGCCTCGCGCTCGCGCTGCTCAAGAGGCCCATCGGCCTCGACTCCGCGGCGCTCTACCTCGACCGGCGCCTCGGCGCTGCCGAGCGGTTCGCGACCGTCGCGACCCGGCCCCCGGACCCCCTCACGATCCGCGTCGCGGAGGAGCTCGCGCACGTCCGGAAGCTCCCGCGGACCCCGGTGCCGCGCGAGGTCGCACTCGTCCCCTTGGCGCTCTTCCTCCTCTTCGCGACGGGGCTCCTGCCCGCATCGCGCGAGGCAAAGCCCGAGGCGCCCGGGTTCGTCGCCGCCGCCGCCGCGGCGGAAGCGGGAGCCGTCGCCGCGGACGAGGCGACGCTCGAGAAGCTCGCGCGGGGCGAGCGGCTCGCGCCGGAGGAGGCGGAGGCCGTGCGCGAGGCGATCGGGCGCGCCCTTCGCCGGCCCGAGGAGCGGCGCGCGGCGAACGCGGCGCTCGACCGCGCGGCCGGAGGCGAGGGGGTCTCGGGGGCACTCGTCCTCGAGGCGCTGAAGCCGCGCGCAGCCGATCCAAAAGGGGCGGCGCTGCGCGCGAGCGCCTACCCCGACCAGGAGGAGTTCGTGCGCGCCTATCGTCGGGCGCTGGAGGACGGGCAGTGAGAACAGGCGTCTGGCTCATCGGCGCGTGCGGCAACGTGGGCATGATGACGGTCGTGGGCGCGCGCGCCATCGCGCGCGGCCTCGCGGGGCGCGTCGGCCTCGTCACCGAGCTGAAGGAGCTCAGGGAGCTGAAGCTGCCGCCGATCGAGGAGATGGTCTTCGGCGGCCACGAGGTGAGCGGGCGGACGCTCGTGGAGGCGGCGCGCGAGTTCGAGCGGCGCGCCGGCGTGCTCACGGACCGCCTGATCGACGGGCTCGCCGGGGACCTGGACAAGGCGCAGGCCGAGATCCGCTCGGGATACCCGACGAGGCCCGTTCGGCCGCTCGGGGCGTCGGCACGGCGGCGCGAGGAGGGGCCCAAGGCCGGCTTCGCGGCGATCCAGCGCGACCTCCGCGACTTCCAGAAGCGGAACGCGCTCCCGGAGGTCGTCGTCCTGAACGTGGCCACGACGGAGCCGCTGCCGGATGCGCGGCCGGAGTGGGAGTCGCTCGCGGCGCTGCGCGCGGCGCTCGACGACGACCGGGCGGAGGTCTTCCCGCCGTCGCTCCTCTACGCCTACGCGGCGCTCGACGCGGGGTACCCCTACGTGAACTTCACGCCGAGCACCGGCTCGTCCGTCCGCGCGCTCGACGAGCTGGCGCGGGCCCGGGGCACGGTCCACGTGGGACGCGACGGGAAGACGGGCGAGACGCTCGTGAAGACGACGCTCGCCCCGCTGTTCGCGCTGCGGAACCTGCGCGTCCTCGCGTGGGAGGGCTACAACATGCTCGGCAACCCCGACGGGCAGTCGCTCACCGATCCCAAGGCGAGGAGCGCGAAGTGCTCGAGCAAGGACCGGTCGCTGCGCGCGATCCTCGGCGACGCCGGCCACAGCTCCGTGCACATCGACTTCGTCCCGAGCCTCGACGACTGGAAGGTCGCCTACGACTTCATCCACTTCGAGGGGTTCCTCGGCGCGCGCATGTCGATGCAGTTCACGTGGCAGGGGTGCGACTCGGCGCTTGCGGCGCCGCTGGTCCTGGACCTCGCGCGGCTCGCCGCGCACGCCCGGAAGGGCGGCGAGAAGGGCGCGCTCGACCACCTCGCCTGCTTCTTCAAGGACCCGTACGGCGTGGACGTGCACGCGTTCCCGGCCCAATTCGAGATGCTGCGGGCGTACGCCTCGCGGGCGCGGACGAGCGCGGAGAGCCGCTCCGCATAGGTTTCCGTCCCCCCATGCCCCCCCCGATGTCCCTCCGCGGGGACAGCGTCGCCGCGGAAAGACCGGGAAACCGCCCTGTCCCTCCGGCACGCGGATCGCTTGACCCGTCTCCGGGTCCGGCGATAGTGGGCCGGAACCCCAGGAGACCCCATGCGCGGAATCACTCTGATCCTGCTCGCCTCTCTCGTGTTCGGTTGCAACGGCAGCCCCAAGGGCCGCGTGAAGAGCGGCGACGAGGGCGACCTCGTCGGCTCGAGGACGGCCGGCGCCGAGACGTACAACGCGCTCATCGAGGACGCGACGCGGAGACTCCTCAACGCCGAGGCGGCGCGCTTCCCGGAGGGCGCGGTCCGCAAGATCTGCTTCGTGGGCATCGAGAACCGCGGGGCGGAGGAGCTCGGCGACATCCGCGAGTCCACGAACCAGATCATCGAGACCGTGATCTTCCAGGCGAAGCGGTACGACATGATCGGGCAGAGGTACGTCTCGCACGGCCTCCAGGTGACCGGCATGCAGGCCGAGGATCTCTTCCTGCACGAGGGCCGGGAGAAGTTCGTGGGCGTCCTGCGCCAGGAAGGCCAGGACCCGGACTACCTCCTCTGGGGGATCTACACGACCCTCTCCACGTCCGGCGACAAGGAGCGCCAGCGGGACTACCTCCTGACCCTCGAGCTGACCGACGCCAAGAGCGGCCGCCTGATGCAGAAGGAGACCGCGAGGGTCCGCAAGGCGTACCGGTAGGCGGTCCCGGAGAACCCGCCGTGGTCCTGCGGGCCCTTCTGGTCGCGCTCGCGCTTGCGGCCGGGTGCCGCTCGTACTCGGACAAGCTCGCGGAGTTCCGCGGACACTACCTCCAGGGGGATTTCGCGGGCGCGGACGAGGCCGTGAACCGCCTGATCGCGAAGGAGTCCGGGGCGAAGGCCGAGGCGGTCGCGCAGTCGAACGCGCTCGACATCAAGGCGGGCAAGGGGGACACCTACCTCCTGCTCCTCGACAAGGCGATGACGCAGCTCGCCCTCGGTCGGCCCGAGGTCGCGATCAAGCTCATGCGGACGGCGCGCGACCAGCTCGACGCCCACGAGTCGAAGAGCGTCGCGCAGTACTTCGCGGCCGTGCTGACCGACGACACGGCGCTCGACTACGCGGGCGCCGACTACGAGCTGATCCTCGTGCGCGTGATGCTCTGCCTCTCCGACTTGATCGTCCACTCGAGCCAGACCGCGGGCGATGCCTACGCCTACGCGCTCCAGGTCGGCGAGAAGCAGGAGCAGATCATCGGGTCGCCGCTGGGCGAGGACATCGGGTACAAGCCGCGGCAGGAGTACCGGCGGGTCGGGATCGGCGCCTACCTCCAGGGGATGATCCTCGAGGCGACCGGCGCGCGCGACGGCGCGGCGCGTGCGTACGAGCGGTGCGTCGGCTACGAGCCCGGCGTCCCGATCGCGGAGGAGGCCCTCACGCGCACGACCGAGGGGCGCTACGCGGCGCCCGGCGAGGGGGTGCTGCACGTCTTCCGCCTCGCGGGGCCCGGCCCCTTGTACGCGACCGGCACGTCGCCGCCGACCGATTTCGCCCTCCGCCTCGCGCAGCTCGCCGCCGCGATCGTCGCCGACTCCTACGTGCCGTTCATGCAGACGGACGTGCCGGTGCCGGTCCTCGCCGTCGCCCCGTTCGCCACGGCGCCGCTGGAGGTCTCCGCGTTCGGCCGCACCGCCGCTTCCGAGCCGCTGCTCGACGTCAACATGGTCGCCGGGCAGCAGCTCGAGAAGATGATGCCGATGATCCTCGCGCGCGCGGTCGTGCGCCGCGCGGTCAAGGCGGCGGCGACGACCGTGGGCTCCGAGGCGATCGGGAGGAAGAACAAGAACAACACGGCGGACGCCGTCGAGCTCGGGTTCGCGCTCGCGAACCTGCTCTGGACCGCGGCCGAGCGCGCCGACACGCGCTCGTGGAGCTCGCTGCCCGCGCAGATCCAGGTGGCGCGGCTCCCGCTGCCCGCGGGCGTCCACGCGGTCCGCCTCGGCCCCGGAATGGGGGCGGATCTGCGCATCGCGGCGGGCCGCGATGCCTACATCCTCGTCATCCAGCCCGACCCGGGACGGCCGGGCGCCGTCCTGGTCGATCGCCATTCCCGTGTCGCGGATACCGGCCCCGCATCGCTGCCGGAGATTGGAGAGAAACCGTGAAAAGGACAGCACTCCTCGCGGCCGCCGCGGCGCTCGCCGCCGGCTGCTACCACTGGAAGAAGGAACCCGACACCTACCGGATCGACTGCAACGTCCCCCACGCGAAGGTCTACGTCTACGACGACGACAACGAGCTCCTCTGCAAGCAGGCCGCCGGCGAGTTCTTCGAGAAGTTCGACGAGGACGGCCACGTCGAGGTGAAGGCGGAGGGCTACACCACGTTCTCGGGCCCCGTCTCCGAGCTCAGGCTCGACGGCCAGAAGAGCTGGTACTGCGAGCTGAAGAAGCGGCGGCCGGGCGATGTGGAGCCGACAAAATGAGGTGGATCATGCTGCGTACCGGAAGAACAGTTTTCCTCTGCCTCCTCGTCCTCGGCGCGTGCGTCAAGGACCAGCAGGCCGCGCGCACCCGCAACTCCGGCGTCGACAAGGAGCCGGAGCCCCACGAGCAGCCGACGCCGAAGCAGCTGCCCGTCGAGGAGACCCCTCCGCCGCGCGAGCAGGACCTGCCGCCGGTGGAGCCGCCTCCCGAGAAGCCCAAGTAGGTACGAGGGCCTCGGGCGCCACGGCCCCCGAGGCCCCCTCTTTTCCTCGCCGCGATGTGTGGGGGGCGCGGGGCCTACCGCGGCCGGAGAGCCCGGAGCCGGCGGCCCACGAGAGCGATCGCGAGGGCGCCCGCGAACGCGCCGAGCGTGTTGGCGAGGATGTCGAGCTGGCTCGGGTAGCGCGGCGGGATGTACATCTGCGCGGCCTCGATCCCGAGGGAGAGGAGCGCGGCGACCGCCGTGGCGGTCGAGATGCGGCGGCCGAGCAGCACAAGGAGCAGGCCGCACGGGAGGAAGAGGCCGACGTTGAGCCCGAAGTCGAGCGCCCCGAGCCGCGACACGGCCGCGAACGCGCGCGGCGTCGCCCGCAGGGGCCAGAAGGGCGCCATGGTGAGGCCGAGCGTCGCGGCGAGCCACGCGCCGAGGAGGCCGCGCAGGAGCCGCGGATCGAGCGCGCGCGTCGTGTCAGGGAGCCCGGCCTTCATGACCGGGGCCAGCGTAACCGCGGCGCTGCCTCCCGGGCCCAACTAGAACGTCCGGGCCGGTTCGGGCGGCGGGAGCTGCTCCGCGGGGGCCATCGTCTCGCTCTCGACGCGTGCCCGCGCCTCGGTCAGCTCGTCGTCGGTGATCCGGAGGAACTCCTGGACGAGCTGCGGGTCGAACTGCGTCCCCGCGCAGCGCAGGATCTCGGCGCGCGCCGTGGCGTTGGGCAGCGCCTCCTTGTAGGGGCGCTTCGAGGTCATCGCGTCGAAGGTGTCGATGATGCTGAAGATGCGCGCCCCGAGCGGGATCTCCTCGCCGGAGACGCCCTGAGGGTAGCCGCCGCCGTCCCACCGCTCGTGGTGGTGAAGCACGATGTCCGCGGCGCCGCGGAGGAACTTGATGCGCGAGATCATCTGGTGGCCGATGACCGTGTGGCGGCGCATGACCTCCCACTCGGCGTCGGTCAGCTTCCCCGGCTTCAGCAGGATCGAGTCGGGGACGCCGATCTTGCCCACGTCGTGGAGGAGCGAGCCGTAGGAGATGTCCACGAGCTGCTCGGGGCTCACGCCGAGCCGCTGGGCGAGCATCACCGCGTAGACCTGGACGCGACGGCAGTGGTGCTTCGTCTCGCAGTCGCGCGACTCGATCGCGGAGACCATCGCATCGAGGCTCGCCTCGTACGACTCGCGCAGGTCGCGCAGGAGCCCCTCGAGGAGCTTCGCCTGCTGCTCGAGCTTCTTGTTCTTGCGGATGAGGTCGATCGTCTTCTCGACGACCTTGTGCTCGAGGCTCTTCTTGTACTGGATGTTCTCGAGGAGCAGCTGCCGCCGCTCGAGGGCGCGCTGCACCGAGATCGTGACCTGCGAGATGTTGAACGGCTTGACGATGTAGTCGTAGGCGCCGAGCCGGATCGCGTCCACGGCCACGTCGATGTCCCCGAAGGACGTGATCACGACGACGGGGATCTGGTCGGTCAGGTCCCCGAGGTTCTTCATGAGCGTGAAGCCGTCCATGACGGGCATCTTCACGTCGGTGACGATCAGGTCGTAGCCGCCGCCGTGGACCTTCTCGAGCGCCACCTTGCCGTTCTCGGCCTCGCTCACCCGGTGCCCTTCCTGCTCGAGCGCCTCCCGGAGGATCTCCCGGATCATCGGCTCGTCGTCGACGCAGAGGATGTGGTGCGGGCCCGGCATCCACCGGTCTTATTGGCGTTTCCGGGGGGGGCACTTTAGGGTGCGGCGGGGGGCGGAGCGAGCCGCCGAATCGGGTGTTTTCCCGCCCCCGAAGGGCCCTTCGAGCGGTTACGCCCGCGACGGCAGCGGCTCGTTGTCCGTCGCTTCGGCGGGCGTCGGCGCGCGCCAGTGGGAGCGCAGCGAGCCGAGCCCGAGGTAGAGGAATCCCGCGCCGACGAGCAGGTGCAGCGGGAGTCCCCAGCTCGTGCCCTGGCTCGCGAGCACGAGGCTCGACACGAAGATGTAGATCCCGAACGCGACCTCGATGATCGACTGCCAGACGGCCATGCGGGCGCGATAGGAGGGGTCCGGGCGGTCGCCTTCCTTCGGCGTGCGCACGAACTCCGAGCGGTGGCCGAAGAGGGCCTCGAGCACGCCGCGCGAGGAGTTGACCATGAGCGCCATCCCGAGCCCCAGCGCGAGCGGGATCATGAGGAACCGTTTCAATGTGAGACGGCCGGCCTCGAGCTGGGCGAGACCGTAGAACGCGAAGAAGGCGAGGAGCACGAGGTTCAGCCCGACGAGGTCCAGGAACGCGAAGAACGGCCCCGAGTGGAAGGCCGAGCGGACGAGGACCAGCGGCAGGTGGAGGATCGTCAGCACCCCGAGGAACAGGAACGCGAGGTGGTTCGAGAGCATGAGCGTCGCCTCGAGCTTCTCGCGCAGGCGGATCGGCGTCTTCCAGATGCGCCCGAGCTGCTCGCGGAAGATCTCGGTGTAGCCCTTCGCCCAGCGGTGCTGCTGGCTCTTGTACGCGGTCACGTTCGCGGGGAGCTCCGCGGGGACCTTCAGGTCGCGCAGGTAGATGAACTTCCAGCCCTTGAGGTAGGCGCGGATCGAGATCTCCGTATCCTCCGCGAGCGAGGTCGCCGACCAGCCGCCCGCGTCGTCGATGCAGGATCGCCGCCAGACGCCGCCCGTCCCGTTGAAGTTGAAGAAGCGGCCCGTGCGGTGGCGGTAGGTCGACTCGAGGATGAAGTGGCCGTCGATGAAGTAGCTCTGCACCTGCGTGAGGAGGTTCTCCTCGAGGTTCAGGTGCTCCCAGCGCGCCTGCACGAGCCCCACCTTCGGGTTCTCGAAGTAGGGGATCGTGTCGAGCAGGAACCCGCGCGGCGGCACGAAGTCCGCGTCGAAGATCGCCACCAGCTCCGAGTCGTCCTTCTTGAGCCCCGCGGCCAGCGCGCCCGCCTTGAACCCCTCGCGGTTCGCGCGGCGCAGGTGCTCGACCGCGACGCCTCTCGCCCTCAGGTCGGCGCACGCGCGCGCCCCGGTCTCGACGGTCTCGTCCGTCGAGTCGTCGAGGAGCTGCACGGTCAGGAGTTCGCGCGGGTAGTCCAGTTGCTCCACCGCCTCGAGGACGCGCCGCACGACCTTGCGCTCGTTGTAGACCGGGATCTGGACGAGCACGCGCGGCAGCACGGCGGGCCCCGGCGGGCGGACGGGGCCCTTCCGCCGCACGAACAGGTAGACGAGCACCATGCGCGCCCGGTAGAGGCCGTAGAGACCGAGCAGACACGAGATCGGCACGTAGAGGGCGAGCAGGAGCAGCTGGAAGATCGTCATCCCTGTGCCCGGGGGGAAGCCCTAGGATAGCCCGCCGCGGCGGACTGCCCTAGAATCCTCCCCCCGTTTTGCGCCCGGAGGATTTCGACTACCCCCTGCCTCCCGACCGGATCGCGTCCGAGCCCGCGTCGCCGCGCGACTCGGCGCGGCTCCTCGTCCTCGGCCCATCGGTCGAGGACCGGCGCGTGGGGCATCTTCCCGATTTGCTCCGGCCCGGCGATCTCCTCGTCGTCAACGACACGCGCGTCCGCCGTGCCCGCCTCTTCGGGCGCCGCGCGACGGGCGGCCGCGTGGAGCTGCTCCTTCTCCGCCGGACGCCAGGCGGCGACTTCGAGGCGCTCGCCCGCGCGCACAAGCGGCTGAAGCCCGGCGAGAGCGTCGCGCTCGAAGGGGATCTCTCCGCGACGTTCCTCGAGCGCCCGCAAGGCGGCGCCATCTGGCGGCTGAGGATCACCGGGGGGCGCGGGGGCGACATCGAGGAGGCGATCGAACGTGTCGGCCACGTCCCGTTGCCGCCCTACATCAAGCGCCCCGACAGGCCGGACGACCGCGACCGCTACCAGACGATCTTCGCGACGCACAGCGGCTCGGCGGCGGCTCCGACCGCGGGGCTCCACTTCACGCCGGAGCTCCTCGAGCGGCTCGAGGCGCGGGGGATCGGCCTCGCGCGGATCACGCTCCACGTGGGCTACGGCACCTTCGCGCCCGTGGACGCGCCGCGGATCGAGGAGCACCGGCTCCACGCGGAGGAGTTCGAGGTGAGCGAGGAGGCCGCCGAGGCGATCGCGCGGCGCAAGGGCCGGCTCGTCGCCGTGGGCACGACCACGACGCGCGTCCTCGAGAGCCTCGCCCGGACCGGCGGCATCCGGCCCGCCCGCGGCACGACCGACCTCTTCCTCTACCCCGGCTGCCCCTTCCTCGCCGTGGAGGCCCTCCTCACGAACTTCCGTCTCCCGAAGAGCAGCCTCGTCATGCTCGTCAGCGCCTTCGCGGGGCGCGAGCGCGTCCTTGCCGCCTACGCCCACGCCTTGGGGCACGGCTACCGCTTCTTCAGCTACGGGGACGCGATGCTCGTGTTCCCTTCTGTCCCCCCGGCCCCCCCGTTATCGTGATCGGAATGGAGGCGCGCCGGCGCCACGCGGAGCTCTCGAAGGTCGTCGAGGAGGCGAACTACCGCTACTACGTCCTCGACCAGCCGACGCTCTCCGACGCGGAGTACGACGCGGCCTTCCGCGAGCTCTTGAAGCTCGAGGAGGAGCACCCGGAGCTCCGCACCCCCGACTCGCCCACGCAGCGCGTCGGCGCGCAGCCGGTCGCGGAGCTCCCGTCCTACACGCGCCGCGTGCGGATGCTCTCGATCGACAACTGCGCCTCCGTCGAGGAGTTCCGCGACTGGGTGCAGAGCCTTCGCGACTTCCTGAAGCGCGAGCCGGGCGCGTTCTTCGTCGAGCCGAAGCTCGACGGGACGGGCCTCGAGCTGATCTACCGCGAGGGCCGCCTCGTGACCGCGGCGACGCGCGGCGACGGCACGACCGGCGAGGACGTGACGCCGCAGGCGAAGACGATCCGCGCGGTCCCGCTCCGCCTCCGCGGCGACGCGCCGCGGCTCCTCTCGGTGCGCGGCGAGGCGTTCATCCCGAAGAAGCACTTCGAGGCGATCAACGCGACGCTCGAGGGCGAGAAGATCTACGCGAACCCGCGCAACCTCGCGTCCGGCGCGCTGCGGATGCTCGACCCGCGGATCACGGCGCAGCGGAGGCTCGACTTCTTCGCGCACAGCTTCGGCGAGATCGAGGGGGCCGAGGTCCGATCGCAATCCGACTTCTATCGAAGGCTGGGGGCCTGGGGGCTCAAGGGGTGCCCGGGGGCCAGACGGTGCGAGACGCCGGAGGAGGTCGAGGCGGTCTACGCGGACCTCGTCGCGCGACGGCACGACCTCCCGTTCGAGATCGACGGGATGGTCGTCAAGGTGGACGACTTCGCGGTCCAGCAGGAGCTCGGCTGGCGCGCGCGGTCGCCGCGCTGGGCGGTCGCGTGGAAGTTCCCGCCCACGCAGCAGGCGACGCGGCTGAACGAGATCCGGGTCTCCGTCGGGCGGACCGGAACGCTCACGCCGATCGCCATCCTCGAGCCCGTCCCGATCGGCGGGGTGACCGTCGGCCGCGCGACGCTCCACAACGAGGACGAGGTCCTTCGCCTCGGCGTGAAGGCGGGCGACCGGGTCCTCGTCGAGCGCGCGGGCGACGTGATCCCGAAGGTCGTGAAAGTCGTCGAGCACGGGCGGGGCGAGCCCTTCCGGATGCCGGCCCAATGCCCCGTCTGCGGGGCCGCGGTCGTGCGCGAAGAGGACGAGGTCTCGTCGCGCTGCCCGAATACCCTTTGCCCCGCGCAGGTAGAACAGGGGATCCGCCACTTCGCCGCGCGCCGCGCGATGGACATCGAGGGGCTCGGCGAGAAGCTCGTCAACCAGCTGGTCGCGAAGGGGATGGTCAAGGACGTCGCCGACCTCTACGCGCTCCGAGCCGAGGACCTCGCGGGCCTCGACCGGATGGCCGAGAAGTCCGCCCAGAACCTGATCGACGCGATCGCGGCGAGCACGCGTCGCCCCCTCCAAGGGTTCCTGAACGCGCTGGGGATCCGCCACGTGGGGGAGCGGATCGCGGAGATCCTCGCGCAGCGGTTCCGGACGCTCGATGCGCTCATGGACGCGCCCGAGGAGGAGCTTCAGTCCGTCGAGGAGATCGGCCCCGAGGTCGGGAAGAGCATCCGCGAGTTCTTCGGGAGGCCGCAGGTGCGCGAGGTGATCGCACGCCTCCGCTCGAAGGGTGTCGAGCCGCAGCCCTTCGAGGGGAGGAAGGAGGGGGTGCTCGCGGGGGAGGTGGTGGTCTTCACGGGGACCCTCGTCAAGCTCACGCGCGACGCCGCGAAGGCGCGCGCCGCGGCGGCGGGCGCGACGGTCGGCTCCTCGATCACGGCCAAGACGACGCTCGTCGTCGCCGGAGAGAAGGCGGGCGGCAAACTCAAGAAGGCGCAGGAGCTCGGCGTGCGCGTGGTCACCGAGGACGAGTTCCTCGACATGACCTCTCCCCGCTCCCCCGGGCCCCCTCACCCCTCTTCATGATCGGCCGCATCCTCTATTGGCGTGCGTGCCAGAGGCTGCGCGCGATCGCGGGGCAGGACCCTTCCCTCGTCCAGCGAGAGCTCCTCCTGCGTCTCGTGCGGCGCGCCAAGGACACGCGGTTCGGCCGCGCGCACGGGTTCGAGCGGATCCGGTCGGCCGAGGAGTTCCGCGAGCGCGTGCCCGTGCAGGACTACGAGTCGCTGCGGCCCTACTTCGAGCGCGCGCGCGACGGGGCCGCGGACGAGACGTGGCCGGGCGTGCCCGAGCGCTTCGCGGTGACCGGCAGCCGCAAGTTCTTCCCCCACACGCGGTCGTCGCTGCGGTCGGCGCTCGCGAGCGGCGGGGACGCGATGGCGGCGTACCTCGCGCGGTCGGGCGACCGGCACGTGCTGCGCGCGAGCGTGGCGTTCCTCGGCGGGAGCCCGCGGCTCGGGACGTTCCCGTCGGGGATGGAGTGGGGCGACAACACCGGGATCGTCGAGGCGAGCGCGCCCGCGTGGATGCGCGCGCTCCGGGCGCCGTCGTCGGACGTGCTCGCACTCGCGGGCTGGGAGGAGAAGCTCGCGGCCGCGGCGAAGGAGCTCGCGCGAAGGGACGTGCGCGTGCTCGTCGGGCTGCCGTCGTGGGCGCTGCTGCTCCTGGACGCGGTCGAGGCGGAGGCCCAGGCGCCGATCCGGGACGTGTGGCCCTCGTGGCGCGGGTTCCTCCACGGCGGCGTCGCGTTCGCGCCGTACGCGGTCACGTACCGGCGGCGCGCGGGCGAGGGGATCGTCTTCGTGGACTGCTACGCGGCGACGCAGGGCGGCGTGCTCGCGGTGCAGGACCGGGACGGGGACCCGTCGCTCGCGCTCCTGCTCGACCGGAACGTCTGCTTCGAGTTCGTGCCGCTCGAGGGGGGGCGGCGGATCGGGATCGACGAGGTCGAGGCCGACCGGCCGTATCTCGTCTGCGTGACGACCGACGCGGGTCTCTGGGCGTACCAGATCGGTGACGTGGTCCGGTTCACGAGCGTGAGGCCGCCGCGGATCGTGCTCGAGGGGAGGCGGCAGTCCTTCCTCAACGCGTTCGGCGAGCACGTGACCCAGGAGGAGATCGAGCGGGCCGTGGCGGAGGCGGCCAGGGAACAAGGCGCCGAGGTGCGGGAGTTCGCGGTGCTGCCGGAGTACCCCGACGCGCGGCGGAGTCCCGGCCGGCACGCGTGGATCATCGAGTTCGGCGCGCCGCCGCGGGACCTCCGCGCCTTTGCCGGGGCGATCGACGCCTCGCTCAAGGGCGGGAACGACGACTACCGCGCGCACCGCAGCGGCGACCGCCAGCTGCTGCCGCCGACCGTCCGCCCGGTCGCGGCCGGCACGTTCGCCGCCTGGCTCACCCGCAACAACCGCCTCAAAGTCCCCCGCGTCCTCAGCATCCCTTGCGCCATCCTTCCGACGCAAGATGCTGAAGGACAATGACTTGTGTCGTCCGAATGCGGCATTGCAGTCCGCAGTCTTCACTTCGCGCGGAAGCGGAGGACGAACGCCGCAGCGGCCGCGCAGAGGATCGCGAGCGCCCCGTGGAGGACCCCGCGCCCCTTCTCGTCCGCGTCGAACGCGACGCCCTCGGCCCCGCCGAGCTGGGCGAAGTAGTAGACGTTGCCGTCCCTCGGGAGATCGATCCGCAACGAGATCCGGCCCTTGGCGGAGGAAAGGTCGAGCTGAGCGGCGGAGCTCCGTTCGAGGTCTGCCATCGTGTTGCGCCAAGTGGCGCCCATGTCGTCGAGCCTGCCGCGGGAGGCGACATAGCCGACATCGAAGCCGCTCTCCGCTTGGCCGCGGGAGTCGCCATCCGAGCCGTCGTCGAAGTAGTCGCCGGCGCGCGCCGGGAGTTCGGCGACGACGCCCGCCGTGGCATGCGTCGGCGTCGCCGGCCCCGCCGAATCCGACGGCTCCGTCGTCCCCGGCGGCACGCCCCCGTCCGGGCCGCGGTACTGCCCGCCCTTGTAGATCGTTCCCTCGAGGGTCTGGTCCTCCTGCGCGGCCCCCTGCGCGGCCTCCTTCTGCTTCGCTTGGAACTCCGCCACCTGCTTCCGCTGCTCCGCGCGGGCGCGGCCGAGGAAGGCCTCGTTCACGTCCCACGACTGGAAGCCGCGCGCCTCGCCCTCGTCCGCCTGCTGCGGCTTCGCCTCGGCCTGCGCACGGTTCGAGTCACTGAGCGTGTCGAGCGCCCGCCACTGCGACTCGACCTGCTGCTCGAGCTCGCCGCCTTCCTTCGACTTCTCGCGCACGAGCTCCAGCAGCCGGCGCGTCTCCTGGTCGAGCTGCTGCACGTTCGAGAGCGCGCGCCCGGCCTGGAGCGCGTTGCCGCGCTGCGCCACGTCGGAGATCTCCTTGATCTCCTGGTAGCGGTCCGTCGCCTCGCCCGCGAGGATCAGGGCCTCCGTCGATTCCTCCATCTTCGTGTCGAAGTCGTACGAGAACCCCTTCGGGACGTGGAGGAAGAGCACGGTGCGCCGCAGGTCGAGTCCGTTCACCTTGGGCAGCCGCACCCGCGACGATCCGCGGCCGACGGCCGAGTCCTCATAGGCGTACACGACGTCCACGTCGAACGAGGGCGAACCGAGCGCGAGCTTGCGGAGCGGCACCAGCAGGTCCTTGCCCTCCGCGAGCGGGCGCACGCCCTCGCCCGCGACGAGCACGCTCAGGAGCCGCGTGCCCTCCGGCAGCGCGAGCCGCATGAACTGCTCCGACCGGTTGTAGACGCGGTACGAGACGGCCACGCGCGTCCAGCCCGAACGGTCCACGACCGCGGTCGCGAGCGCGCGGTAGACGACCGCCTTCGCGACCTCCTCGAACGCGTGCCGCTTCACGTCGAGCGCGAGCGTGAACGCGGCGCCCGCGCCGACGAAGACGCGCGCGACCGACTGCGCGGTCGTCTCCGGCGCGCGAAGCGGCAGGTCCGCGAAGTCGCCGGGATCGAGGTTGACGGAGCGGGCGACCCGCACCTCGCCATCCGGCGCCTTCTCGACGGCGACGTAGCGCGTGACCGTCCCGGCGCCCAGGGGCTCGACGCCGCGGATGTCGGTCCCGTACGGCACGTCGTACGCGACCGTCGCGGCCGCGCTCCCGCGCGTCGGGGTGCGGAGGGTCACGTGGAACCGTCGGCCCCCCTCCACCCCCTCCGATCGCACCTCGCGGCGGTCGTGCGCGACGACGAGCGCCTCGCGCTCTTCCGCGACGGGCACGACGAACGAGTAGCCGTCCACGAGCCCGCGCCGCACGTGGAAGTCCACGAGCGCCTCGACGCGCACGCGGTCCGCGAGCGGGACCACGCGCGAGACGACGATCGCGTCCACCTCGCGCGGCTCCTCGCGGGCAAACACCTCGAGCCGCCACGGCAGCGCGTGGTACCGGAAGGCGCGCACGAGCTTGCCCCAGCGGACCGCGCCGGCCTTCGCGATGTCCTCCGGCGAGAGGTTCGCCGAGGACTCGCGCACCTCGGCCTCGAGGCCGTCCGCGACCGCGAGGCGCACGAGGCCCGACTCGCGCGTGGCCCCCGCAAGCGACAGCGCGGGGGCCGCGAACGGCTCCGTGGTGGCGCCGACGCGGCGCAGCACGAGCCGGTACTCCTGCGTGCCTTGGAGCCGCGCCGCGCGGTCGAGGAGCAAGGTTCCCTCCCGGACCCACCAATCGCGCAGGTCCCCGGAGACGGCCGTGACCTCGTAGCCCGCGGGGACCGGGAGCGAGAGCGTGAACGGCCCGGGACCGCCCTCGAGCGTCACGCGCAGCCTCGCCTCCGCGATCGCGCGGTCGCGGTCCACGTAGAGGTCCACGTCGGTCTCCGCGTGCACGCGCGTCTCCTCGAGGAAGACGCGCCAGCGCAGCTCGAACGGCCGCACCGCGTACCGGTACGCCTTGTGCACGACGCCGATGTCGGCGGCCGCGCGCAGGTCCGCCGGCGCCCCGTCGGCCCGGAGGAGCCCGCGGCTTTCGAGGACGTCGATCTTCAGGTCGGGCAGGGTCTCGAGGGCGACGACGCCCGCGTCGCGCAGCACGTCGAGCGGCACGACGTCGGGAAGGGTCTCCGTCCGTTCGCGCGCCGCCTTGCGTTCCGCGCGCACCTCGACCTCGAGCGCGTGGTCCTGCGGCTTCGCGAGCACGACCACGAGGTTGCCCTCGCCGTCGATCTCCCAGCCCGCGAGGTCCTTGCAGACGACCGAGAGCACGGTCAGGTCCTTCCCGACGCGGAAGCGCACCCGCGAGACGCTGCCGCCGCTGATCCCGTACCGCACGCGCGCGGCGACGCCCGTGAACCCGTCGCGCACCGAGACGACCGTCGCCGTCTCCGCGCGCAGCTCCGCCTCCTTCGCGCGGAAGGGCTCGACACGCGGCTGGAACGTCGCGGCGACCACGCCGACCGGGCCCAGCGAGTGCATCGCCTGGTCCGCGCCGCCGAGGGATGCGACCTTGCTGTCGTAGCCCGGCATGTCGTGCTTCAGGACGAGCCGCGCGACCGCGACGGGCCGCACGGGCACGGCGAACGAAACGAGATCCCCGGCGATCTCGAGCCGCGGGCGCAGCTCCAGCTCGAGCACGCGCCGCCCCTTGCCCTCGAGCACGAGCACGTAGCCCTCGCCCTCGACCGCGAGCGACGCCGGTTTCCCGTCGAGCAGCGCGTTCGTGAGCGCCACGTCCTTGAGCGCAAGCGGGAGCCGCTCCGCCTCGTCCGTCTCCTTCGCGATCTCGTAGCGCGCGCGCATCGCGAGCTGACCGGCCTCGACCACCGCCTCGTACTGCGCGTCGGCGAACACGGTCGCGCCACCCGCCGTCTCCGGGTACGCGAGCTTCCGCAGCCGGTGGTACTCGTCCGCCGGCAGGAACACGCGGTCGATCTTCCCCGGCTCCGTGCCGTACGGGACGAGCACCTGGTCGTCCGCGCGCACGGCACCCGCCGCGAGCAGCAGCGCCGCCGCCACGGGCATCCACCGCCGCGCCACGTGCCGAAGGAGCCGCGCGACGAGCACGATCGCGAAAACGGCCACCAGCGCCTCCGCGGCGCCCAGGGCGAAGTCACTGGGCAGGAACGAGAGGCCGGCGAAGTGCAGCGCGAGGAGAAGGAGGAGGGCCCCCGGGAGGAGGAAGAGGAGCCGGCGCCGCCGTCCGAGGACGAACGCGAGCGAGGCAAAGGCGCCGACGACGACGCCCATGTACGCCTGCCGGCCGTAGGTGTCCGACCGCGCGTACGAGAGCGTGACGCTCCCGCCCGGCGCGAGCGAACGCAGCTGGCAGAGGTTCTCGGGCTTCAAGAACTGGATGTCGAGGCTCAGGAGCGCCCGCTCGGGCCGGGCGCGCTGCTTGCCGCGCCCCTCGCCGCCGGGAGCGGGTGTCGGCGGGCCGCCGGGCTTTCCGCCGTGGGCCTCGAACCGGAATCCGCCGCCGCCGGCGCCCCCAGGCAGTGTCTCCCCGTCGCCCTGTCGGCTCTCGCTCTCGGCCTCCGGCATGTCGGACGCCTCTTCGTCAGCCTCCACCGGCGCCTCGGCTCTGGCCTTCTCTATTTCCCGGATCGCCTTGTCCTTCTTGTTTCCTCCGCGCGCCCTCCTGAGCGCCGGCGCCTTGCCCTCCTCGGGCGCCGCCGCGCCCGCGTCCGCAGCCGGCGGCGTCGGGGCCGGCCAGGGTATGACGACCGGCACGCCGAGCTCCGCGGCCTTCTCAAGGGCCTCGACGTAGAGAACCTGGCTCTGAAGCTGCTGCTCCGTGGCCACGCCTTCGGCCAGTCGGTCCACGACGGCCGTCATTACCATGATCTTCTGCTCGTCCGCGCCCTGCGCCCGAGCCCTCTCGACCGCCATCCTGAGCACCTCGACGTTCTCTTGGGTCACCTCTCCGGCGGCTTCGACGGGCATCAGCATCTCCACTGCGACCGGTCCGCTCGCGGGCACGGCCATGTCCCTGGCCATCGACGGCAGCGCGTCCCAGAACGCGTCGAGGACCGTCTCGCGCTCCCGGACGGTCAGTGGCACGAGGTCGCCGTCGAACCCGGTCACCTGATAGCCGTCCGGGAGGTGCAGCCGGTACGTCGTCTCGAGCACCTCGATGTCGAGCGTGGGGCGGTCGATCGTGAGCTCGCCACTCGCGCCGAGCTCCTGCGCCCGCGTCTCGTAGACGACCGCGACGACGAACGGCGTTTCGCGGTCGCGGCTCCTCGGCAGCGGGAGCTTGAGCATGCCGGCCTCGCGGAGCGGCTTGATCGGTTCCCCGGCCGCGAGCGCGCCGAGGAGCTCGGAGCCCTCGGGCAGCGCCATCGTGAGGAACGGCTGGTCGTTGTTGCGCACGCGGTACTCGGCGCGGCAGCGGACGCGGCCTTCCGGGGTCACGACGCCGTAGATGTCCGCGGAGATCGCGATCGCCTGGACGACCGGCTCCGGGTCGTGCCGGCGCGAGGAGATGTCCACGCGATACGGGTGTTGCGCGTACGCGAGGACCTCAAGGGGGGGGCGCTCGGGGGCCTCGGGCAGCTCCCCGACATCCGCCTCCCGCAGGCCCTCCCTCTTCACCGCGATCTCCGTCGTGCCCGACGAGTGGATGACGACGAAGCCGCGCTCCTGCGTGTCGGGCACGGAGATCTCCGGCGCGACCGCGCTCCACGCGTCCGCGTCGAACTTCCGGTCGAACGAGACGTCAAGCCGGTACGGCCCGCGGATGCGCTTCTGGAAGACGATTGTCCACGTCTCCGGGTCGGCGTCGTTCGCCGGCGCGCGCTTCTCCTTGATCATCGGGCCCAGGAAGTCCACGAGCGGCCCCGTGCCCTTCGGCAGCGAGACCTTGATCTCGCGCACCCCCGTCCGCTTGATGTCGAGGAGGATCGTCGCGCCCACGGAGAGGAGCCGCTCGGTCGGCAGCAGGTGCGTCACCACCGTCGCCGCGATCTGCGGCTCGTGCCGCTCGAGCGCGAAGCGCGCGGAGTGGCCCGGCCGCTCGAACCGCCACGCGAAGAGCATCCGCTCGGTCGCGCCGCCGAACGCGCGCGCGGCCTCGGCCATCCCGACCTCGGTGAGCCCCTGGATCGTCCCGAGGTTCACGCGGAACGCGGGATCGGACGCGACCACGAGGAGTCCCGTCTCGTCAGGGAGCCCCGCGCGCACCCCCGAGAGCTCGAAGGCGACGGCGCCCGCGTTCGGCACCCAATCGACCTCGTCGGTGTCCGCCGTGACGAAGAGCGCGTGGCGGCCGGGCTTCAGCCCCTCGGGGAACTCGAGGACGAGCCGCCCGTCCGGCTCGTACGTGTACGGCGCGTCCGCGCCGTCGAGCAGGACCCGGCGCAGGAGCCAGCCGCGCGGCAGCGAGGGCTCGAGGCGGAAGAGCGGGTCGCCCGTGATCTCGATCCCGACGTAGAGCTGGAGGCTCTTCCCGCCCTCGCGGAAGGCGAGGAGCGCGCGCGTGGTCGCCTCGGCGCGCGCCTCGACGCGCTTGAGCGTCGCCGTGATCTTCGCGGCCTCGGACCAGACCTCGTAGGACGCGAGCGTCTGCGCCCCCTCGAGCCTGCGGACCCCGGTCACGGCGAGGCCCTCGATCCGGACCTCGGGGCGGGCGACGATGCCGACCGTCCCGCGGTACCGCACCGCGCCCTTCACGCGCACGACCGGGATCTCGGCCGTCTCCACGCGATCGCGCGGCAGGTCGGTCTCGAGCGTGAGCGCGACCGCCTCCTGGAGCGGCTCGGTGAACCGGACCTCGATCGTGTCCTCGGAGGCCCCCCGCACGAGCCGCCACGTCTTCACCCCCTTGCCGTCGAGCGCCTGCACGGTCTGGCCCGGCGCGAGGAGGAGATCGACGCCGTCCACCGGCGCGCGCAGGATCGAGAGCGTGACCGAGGTCCTGAGCCCCGTCCGCGCCTCGCCGATCTCCGCGATCGTGTCGAACGACGCGCCCAGGAGCGCGTCGAGCCGCCGCGCCGGCGCGAGCGGCTTCATCCAGAGCTGGAAGAGCCCCGTCTCGTCCGGGTAGCCGACGACGCGGCCGCCGTCCGCCCCCGACCGGAACGCGCGCACGATGGGCCCGACCTCGCCCTCGACCTCGGGCGGCAGGTCGAGCGCGACCGTGTGTCCCGCGGCCATCGGCAGCCGGAACGACCCGCGCAGGAAGTCCCCGTCCCGCGCGAGCTTCGCCGAGATCACCGCCTCGACGTCGTACGTGCCCGGCGTGGAGAACGTGAGCGCGTCCCCGCGGAGGTTCGCGATGCGCTCCAAGGCCGCGCCCTCGACGCGGAACGGGATCTCGACCGTCCCCTCGCCCTGCACGACCGCCGTGTACCGCGCCGAGATCCGGAGCACGTCCCCGTCGATCCGGGCGACGCACGCGCCGCGCACCAGCCGACCGCCGAACGGCGGCTTCTCGCGCGCCGCCGCGTCGTTTCCGCGCGCCAGGTCGAGGAGCTTCCGGTACTCCTCGGCCGTGATCAGGAACCCCGCGCCCTTCAGGGGAAGAAGGTCTTCCGCGGGGGCGTGGATCCACACCTTGGGTTCCTCGACGGGAGGGGGGCTCGGGGGCGGCTCGCCCGCGAGCGCCAGCGCGCCGAGGCAGAGGATCAGGAGTCGCCTCATGACCGCACCTTCCTGCGCTCGAGCTGCCAGACGATGACGGTCGCGAAGACCGCGCCGAGGAGCGCTCCGTTCCAGAACCACGCCCAGCCTGGCCCCACGAACGCGAGCATGGCGAGCGCGAGGAACGCGACGCCCGCGCCCGCGCGCCACGGCTTCACCTTCCTCGCGAGAAGGGCGACGCCCGCCCCGGCGAGCCCGGTCGCGAGCAGGACGAGAAGGACGCTGGCGGCGACCGATGTGTGCGAGATCACGAGCTCGGCGTCGCCCGTGCCGCTCCAGAAGAGCCGCTCGACGCTCTCGCGCTGCGTCGGCTGCGGCACGATGTCCTTGAAGGCGACCGGGCGGACCGCCGCCCCGCGCTCGGGCGCCCCGCCGACGGGGCGCACGAAGGTGCCGAGCTGGACGATCGCGCGGCGGAGCCACGTCCCCCGGGCCCCCTCCTCATCCGCGGCCGTGACATTGCCGCCGAACCCGATGGCGCGCCACTCCTTCGGGTAGAAGACGCTCCAGGTCAGGAGCGCCTGGAAGGGCTTGCTGCCCTCGCCCCACGCCGGCAGCTTGGGTCCCGTGATCACGGTCGAGCTCACGAGCGCGCCCCCGGTCCTCACCGGGTGCGTGTACGCGATCGCGACCTCGAACGACGCGTCCTTCTTGAGGCCGGTCTCGAGCGGCACGAGGAGCACGCGCGCCTCGCCGAGCCGCGGCTTCTCGGGCTTGCCCGCGACGCGCAAGTCCTGGATCTCGCTCCCCTCCGGGAGCTGCACCGCGAGGAACT
>Ga0187894_10002486_pt1 | contig 21979 bp, 16 predicted proteins | sample GBC1701081metaG_FD_136650 | JGI IMG/M metagenome (GOLD analysis project Ga0187894, IMG submission 136650) | White microbial mat communities from a lava cave in the Kipuka Kanohina Cave System on the Island of Hawaii, USA - GBC170108-1 metaG ... | reverse complement strand
GGCGCGCCGAATGGTGCCCTGGAGAAGACTCGAACTTCCACGCCCGTTAAGGCACTAGAACCTGAATCTAGCGCGTCTACCAATTCCGCCACCAGGGCACGATCCGTCCGGCGAGCGAACGGCCGGACACCTAATGCTCAGTCACCGCGATGTCAACAACGGTGGCAGATTTCCATCGCAGGACTTCCTCTTTCCCCGGCGGGCCGGCGTGTACTATACGGCCTGCGGCCCGAACGTTTCAGGGCAGGGGTGCACGATCCCATGGACATCAGGCAGGTCACGGTTTTCGGCGGCACAGGCTTCATCGGGCGCTATGTCGTGCGGGCGCTGGCGTCGCGCGGCCTGCGCGTTCGCGTCGCGGTACGCCATCCGGAGCTGGCCGATTTCACCCGAATGGCTGGAGATGTCGGCCAGGTTGTGGCCGTACAGGCCAACCTGCGCTTCCCGGCCTCGGTGGCCGCAGCCGTTGCCGGCAGTGACGCCGTGGTCAATGCCGTCGGCATCCCCTATGAACGCGGCCGCCAGCGCTACAAGGCCGTGCACGCCGACGGCGCCCGCCACATTGCCGAAGCATCGGCGAAGGGTGGCGTCCGCCGGATGCTTCACATCTCCGGGCTCGGCGCCCAGCTGCCGCGCTCAGGCAACGCCTTCGTCGAATCCAAGGCGATGGCCGAGCATGAGATGAACCGGGCCTTCCCCAGCGTCACGATCCTGCGTCCCAGCGTGGTGTTCGGGCCTGAGGACAAGTTCTTCAATCGCCTGGCCACGGCCGCCCGGCTGGCGCCGTTCATGCCGGTTTTTGGCGACGGGCTTGCGAAGTTCCAGCCGGTCTATGTCGGCGATGTCGCCGAGGCTGCCGCCCGCGCCCTGCTCGACAGGGCGGCCGCTTTCGGTGCGTACGAGCTGGGCGGACCGCGCATCTACACATACCGCGAGCTGGTCGAACTGACGTTGCGCATCACCCACCGCCACCGACGCATGATGTCGGTGCCGGTCTGGCCCGTGAAGATCGGCGCTTTTTTTGCCGAGTTCCTGCCTGTGCCGCCGATCACGCGGGATCAGGTCGACCTGATGATCCGCGACAACGTCACGACCGCCGGCCGTCCGGGCCTTGCCGATCTCGGCATCACCCCTCACTCGGCCGAGGCGATCCTGCCGATGTACCTCGATCGCTACCGCGCCGGCGGACGCTACGACCAGACCGCGCCGGTCTGAATTCCTTCGGACCGCGAGCGTCCACGCCCGCCTTCGCTCGGAGCGAAGCGAAGAGCGAAAGCAAAGCTTTCGCAAAGATGCGCGCGTGGACGCGCGCGGTCCAAATCAGCGCGGTTTGTCGCCGGGCTTGCGCGGCGTCGGCCCTTGCGGCGGCGCCGGCGTCGGTGCCCCCGGCGGTGCCGCCAGTGCCGCGCGGGCTCGTGCCGCTTGTTCACTGCCCGCCGGCAGCAGGGTCAACGCCTTGCGCAGATCACCATCGCTCCCCGCCTTGTCGCCCAGCCCGCGGCGCGCCAGACCGCGCTCCAGCAGGGCCTCGGCGGCGTTCGGATCGGCGCGCAGGACCGGGTCGACGTCGGCGATCGCCGCCTTGTAATCACCGAGCTGACGGCGCGCCGACGCCCGCAAGACAAGCGCGTCACTGCGGCCGGGCGCCAGCGCCAAGGCGTGCGTGAGATCCGATACGGCCTCGCGATAAGCGCCGACGGCGGCATAGGTGATGCTGCGGTCGATCCAGATCTCGGCATTCTGGGAATTGAGCAGGATGGCGGCGTTCTGCGCCGCAAGCGCCTGCTCGCCCAGGCGGGCGGCCTGATAGGCCTGGCCGGCCTGGGCGAAGATCTCGGCGCGCAACGCATTGCTCTGGCCGGTCATTTCGCGGGCCAGTGTTTCCAGTTGCTTGCCGGCCTCGACATGGTCGCCCAGCTCGTAAAGCGCGATAGCACGGCAGTGGCGGGCGCCGGCACCACCACCGGCATTTTCCCACGCCCGCGCCATTTCGATGCCGCGCTTGGGCTCGCTGCGCGCCAACGCCATGCAGTCGGTGTACCGGCGCGCGGGATCGGTGCGCGGTGTCTGCGCCAATCCGTCGGCCAACGGCGCGGCGAGGATTGCGCACAGCGCGGTCATGCCCAGCAAAAGACGTCTCATGCGGCTACACTTGCGCCAGCGCCATGGGCAGTGCAAGCGACGAACGCACGCTGCGGCAATGGCGACGGACGGTCGGATGGACGCCAAGCACCTCTTCATCTTCGGTTTCGGTGACACCGCAACACAGCTGGCTCGCGCGGCGCGCCGGTCCGGCTACACGGTCGTCGGAACGGTGCGCTCTGCGGACAAACTGCGCGCACTTCGCGATGCAGGCCACGACGTGCTGCACTTCGCGACAGGGGAGCCACTGGACGATCCGGCGCGCGCCCTCGCCGGCATCACCCATCTCCTGTGCTCGATCCCACCGGACATGAACGGTGATCCGGCAGTGGTCGCCCATGCCGACGATCTCGTTCGCCACGCTTCTGGATTGCGTTGGATCGGGTACCTCAGCACGACCGGCGTTTACGGCGATCACGGCGGCGCCTGGATCGACGAGACGACGCCAGCGGCGCCAGCCAGCGACCGCGCCCGCCGCCGCCTGGTTGCCGAACGGCAATGGCAGGGCCTGGCCGGGCGCCTTGGCGCGACGGCGCAGATCTTCCGGCTGCCCGGCATCTACGGTCCCGGCCGCTCAGCGCTCGATCACGTGCGGGCCGGTACGGCGCGGCGCATTGCGCGCAGCGGGCAGGTGTTCTCGCGCATCCATATTGACGATATCGCGACAACCCTGCTGGCATCGATGGGCCGGCCCCAAACGAACGCGATCTACAACGTCGCCGACGACGAGCCGTCGCCACAGGCCGACGTCGTCGCTTTCGCCTGCACCTTGCTCGGCGTTCCGACACCGCCGTTGGTCGACTATGCCGACATCGAAGCCAACCTGTCGCCGATGGCGCGATCGTTCTATGCCGAAAGCCGCCGCGTGAGAAACGACCGGATGAAGCGCGACCTCGGGGTTACGCTCGCCTACCCGACTTACCGCGAAGGCCTGCGTGCGATTCACGCCGGCGGTGGTTAGGTCAGCGGCACATCGTTGCCACGACCGTCAGCAGCCGTTCGATGTCGGCAGGGGTCGACAGTCGATGATCGCCGTCCTTGGTGAAGGTCGCAGCGACATCCGGCGCTTCGATGTGAAGCAAGAGACGCTGCGACAGTTCCCAGGGAACGTCGGGATCCTTCAGGCCGTGGAAGAGATGCACCGGTCCGGCAATATGCAAGGGCGCGCGCATAATCAGATGGTTGCGTCCCTCCTCGATCAGCCGCCAGGTGAGGATATCCGGCTCATCGGAATAGCGGCTGGGACGCTGCAGTTCGCCTTCGCGCTGAAGCTTTTCACGCGCCTGCGGCCCCAGATTGGCCAGCATCAGCTCCTCGGTGAAATCGGGCGCCGCAGCGATACCGATCCACCCGGCAATCCGTACGGGCCGATGGCGCGCCATCAGCAGCGACAACCAGCCCCCCATACTGGAGCCGATCAGCACCAAGGGGCCCTGCGTCAGCGTGTCGACCACCGTGAGGGCGTCGTCCAGCCACCGGCCGACGGTCCCGTCGCGGAAATCGCCCGATGATTGCCCGTGTGCGAAATAGTCGAAGCGTACGAACCCCTGGCCCGTGCGTCGCGCCCAGGCATCGAGCGCCATCGCCTTGGTGCCGGTCATATCAGAGCGAAATCCGCCGCAGAACACGACAGTCGGGCTGCGACCCTGCACCTGATGGTACGCAATTGTAGCGCCGTCGGGCCGTGTTAAGGTATGCGGCTTTGCCGGATCAACGGACATCCAGAGCGGTTCCTGTGGCTTCGGCGCGTTGGCGCCATCATGACGATGATCGACGCTAGCACTTTGCCCACCACCGACGCGAGCCGCCACCTCCCCACCGTCCTGCAGATCGTGCCGGCCATGGCCGGCGGCGGCATCGCCCGGGCGGCCGTGGACACCGCGGCTGCCCTTGTCGCCGCGGGCGGCCGCGCGGTGCTGGCGTCGCCGCCCGGTCCGATGCTGGGCGAACTGCGCCGGCTGAAAGTGACGCATGTCGAACTGCCGCCGGAACGGGACACGCTTCTGCAAGCCATGGGAAACGTCAGGCGGCTGCGCCAGGCGATCGCCACGCTCGGCGTGGAGATCGTGCACTCGCGCTCACGCGCCGCAGCCTGGACGGCGCGCCGGTTGACCCGGTCGTCCCATCTCAAGTTCGTCGCGAGCGCCCACTGGCCCGAGCGCGGCGAACGCTGGGCGGCCCGACGCATGGAAGCGGCCCAGGCTCAGGCCGATGCCGTGATCGCGGTATCCGATTTCGTTGCCCGGACACTCAAGGCACATGTGCGGTCCGCCGACAGCCGTGTCACCACGATCCGCGGCGGCATCAACCTGGATCGCTTCAATCCCGCGACGGTACGCGCCGAGCGCCTGATCAGGCTCGCAACACAATGGCGCCTGCCCGATGACCGTCGAATCATTCTGTTTCCGGCCCGGCTGGACAGCGATCGCGGTCAGACCCGTTTGATCGACGCCATCAAGGCCCTCGGCCGGCGCGATATCTACTGTCTCCTGCTGGGCGCGCAACCGACGCCGACCGCTTTCGAAAAGGAGCTGGAGCGACATATCAAGGCGCGGGACCTCGGCGGCATCGTCGGCATCGCCCCCTTCTGTGACGACATGCCGGCCGCCTACATGCTGTCGGACGCCGTGGTTGTGGGCGGCAAGGGCCAGGGGTTCAGCCGCACGCTGATCGAGGCGCAGGCCATGAGCCGCCCGGCGGTCTGCGACGCCGACAGCGGCGCGGTCGAGGGCATCATCCCAGGCGAAACGGGATGGGTGGCGCCGTCCGGCCCGCCGACCGAACTCGCCCAGGCCCTGCACCAGACGCTGCAGCTGACAGCCGACGAGCGGGCGGCCCTGTCGCATCGCGCACAACGACACGTGCGTGATCTTTTTTCTGTCGAAACCATGTGCCAGCGCACGCTGGCGCTGTATGCCGAACTCGTCAACCAGGCGCGACCAGCCTGAACCAGCTATTTCCGAAGCCTGGAGAATGCGGGCACTGCGCGCGGTCATGCATCAATTCTTGGTCTGGCTAACCGGCGCAGCGGCAGGCGCCGGATCTACCACGCCGTAGTGGTCGGCCATGCCAACGCCAGGATTGCCGTAGCGCATCGGCCGTGGCCGCTCCGGCAGCATGGTTTCGTTCCAGGCCTCCCAATCGCGCTTCAGCCGTTCGAAGACATCTCTCTCGCGATCCTTGAGATTGGCCCTCTCGCGCGGGTCTCTGACCACATCGAAAAGAAATTCGTTGCCGGCGATGCGCAGGTACTTCCAGTTGCCGTCGCGGATGGCGCGTTGCGATCCGGCATGGAAGCGCCAGTACAGCTTGCGCGGATGCGCCGCCGCATTGCCGGTCACGATCAGTCCCAGGGCCTCGCCATCGGATGGATGGGCCACGTCCGGCGCCGTGCCTGCGGCGGCCAGCAAGGTCGGCATCCAGTCCATCGTGGCCATGACCTGGTCGGAGACCGACCCTGCCGCGATCCGTCCGGGCCAGCGCACGATCGAGGGAACGCGCACGCCGCCTTCGAGCAGTTCCTCTTTCATGCCGGAGAACGGCCAGACATTGGAGAACCGCTCGCCGCCGTTGTCGCTGGTGAAGACGACGATGGTATTGCCGGCAAGACCGTTCGCGTCGAGCGCCTGCAACACCCGCCCGATATTGGCATCCAGGCTCTGCACCATGGTGGCGTAGGTTTTTTGCGACCCGCCGTCCCGGTGAAAGATGTCCCTGATGCGCCGGGACTCGGCCTCGTCGTCCGGACCCTCCCACGGCCAGTGGGGCGCCGTGAAATGGAGGCTCAGCAGAAACGGCTGCCTCGACTTGGCGTATCCGTCGATCGTCTGGACCGCCCGATCGCCGAGCAGGTTCGTCATATAGCCGTGCCGCTCGACCGGCACGTCCTGCTCGTAGAGCTGGCCATAAACAACGCCGCCGGCCGGGAAGCTGCGCAGCGCGTCCGGACCATGATTGAAATAGTCGGCAGCGCCGGCGAAGATCCCGAAGAAGTGGTCATAGCCGCTCTTCAATGGACTGAAATCAGGCAGGAAGCCGAGATGCCATTTGCCGACCAGCGCGGTGGCATAGCCCACCTTTTTCAGGAGTGAGGGCAGCGTGGGGTGGCTTGGCGGCAGACCTGCACTCTTGGGACTCGATGGATTGATCGGCTCTTCCAGTCCGACCGCAAGGCGATATTGGTAGCGGCCGGTGATCAGCGCTGCCCGTGTCGCCGAGCAGACCGGAGAGTTGGCGTACCCCTGCGTGAACCTCAAGCCCTCGATGGCCAACCGGTCTATGTTGGGCGTCGTATAGTCGCGTTGGCCGTAGCAGCTCACATCTGCGTAGCCGAGGTCGTCCGCCAGAATGAAGACGATGTTCGGCCTTGCCGATTGGGCCCAGGCCGGGCGGTCAAGGCCCGCTCCCCCCAGTACCAATGAGCTCGCAGCAGTCGCCTGAACAAATTGACGCCGAGAGATTTTGCTCTGTTGTGCCACGGTCGTCCTCCTCCCCAGGCGCCCAGCACCGATCTCGACTGAGATCATGGGCGATATCCGCATCCAAGCTGACGTCAGCGGCTGCCTGCTCTACATCGTATGAAAATATCCATTCTGCCGCCGACATCCATTTGCTCATTCTGCGGTGTCGCTCCGATGCGTCTTCACTTTCGGACCGAAAAAACCTGCCGGCGTCGCGCGAAGCGATCTGGATCCGGCTCGTGCGCTCGAGCCGTAGCTTTTCGTAAGTCTTCAGCCGCCCAGGGACGTCCGCCGACCTTGCATCTTCAAGCAGAACGGCAAGAGCAAAGCCGTCTTCGATCGCTTGGCCGGCACCTTGGCCAAAATGCGGCACCATCGGGTGAGCAGCGTCGCCGAGAAGCGTGGTGCGCGCGGTAGACCAATGCGACAATGGCGCACGATCATAGATGCCCCAACGAAACGTCTCATCGAGCGCGCCGATCAATTCAAGGACAGGGGCGTCCCAGCCGATGTATTCGGCAGCCAGTGCTTTCAGGTCGCCTGGCGCCGACCACGACTCTTCCGATTCAACGTTACTTGGTACGAAAGCGACGATGTTGATCAGCCTTTGTTGTGAAACCGGAAAACAGACGAAACTGCGGCCGGCCCCCGTCCACATCTTCAATCCGCGAAGCTCGTTCGCCCATGGTATTCTCTCCGATCGGATCAAGCCCCTGTAGGCCATGATCCGTTCATTCATCGGATGTGTTGTCAGGCCGATCTCGCGCCGCACGACCGAGTGGATGCCATCCGCTCCAATCACGACGTCCGCATTGGCGGTAGCGCCGTTGCTGAAGGCAAGCCGCACGCCGCCGTCTGTTTCGCGGACACCGATACAATGATGACCAAAGCGAACGGCACCTTCGGCCTGTGCATCATTGAGCATCTCCAGTAACTCGACCCGATGGACCTGGTAGCTCGGATTATCGGCAGGCGCAGGCGGTGTTGGAACGGGCTCGCCGCGCGACGTCCACAGTGAAAGGCCGGCGGACCCGGTGCCGATCTTCTCGAGACGGTCCTGAAGCCCGATGCGCTTGAGCAGGCGTGCTGCATTAGGCTGGATCGAAATCCCCGCTCCGGCCTCACGGAGCGAGAGAGCCCGTTCGAAGACCGTCGCGTTCAGACCGCGCGCCCGGAGCGCGAGAGCAGCTGTCAAGCCCCCGATCCCGGCTCCCACGATGGCAATTTCAAGTTTGTCCATTATTGCGTCCGTTCACGGCTTTCGCATTCTGCCGTCGCTGATCCTTCGCACTTCTGCGAGTCTTTCAGCGTTCGGCGGGAAAGCTCATGACGTCGCCGAACGGCACCCATTTGACGCCGTCGAAGCGCGCCATGCTGGCCTGCCGCCACGCGAGGCGTTGGGTCGGCGAGGTGTTGATCTTTATGCCCGGAATGAAGAGCGGCAGTTGAAAATCCCGTACGTTCGTCGCCTGCTTGAGGAGGTTTTCGCGCGTGAGATCATCACCGCATCTTTTCAACACCTCGACGATCATTTGAGCGGTGGCGTATGCAAAGATCGAATCTTCCACCAACTCGCCCGGTGCCCATTGCTTCATGAAAGCTCGATAGTCTTTCATGTCGGCGTCGGCGTCCCACACGGGATTTTCAGAGGATTTCAGCCAGACGGATGTTAACGCCCCTGTCGACGCTTCGAGTCCCGCGGGCCGAAGTACCGACGCAATGCCACTAACGCCGGAAAGCAGCACGTGCTGGACTTTCCAGCCGATCTCATGAGCTTTGCGGATCGACAGCGCGGCAAACCTCGCGCTGGACGCATGAAACAAGGTATCGGCGCCCGACGCTTTCAGCTGCAAAATCTGGGCGTCGACCATCGGCTCCATCACGTCGTACGCCGCCTCCTGCACGATCATGGTCGAGGCTTGGGCTCCAAGGGCCGTTTTGAAACCAGCGAGATTGCCCTTCCCGAGATCGTCGTTCTGATAGATCACCGCAACCTGGGCATCGGGTTTCGATTTCAGCAGATACGCCGCGTGGATTCTCGTTTCGATCAGCTGGGACATCATGAACGTCGTTGTCCACGGCAGGTTGTCAGGATCGTCGAGCTTTGGCGTGCTCGCGAGCAACAGTATCTGCGGCACTCCCTTGCTGTTGAGATATTTGGACGTGGCGAGGTTAGTCGGCGTTCCAATCGACCCTACGATGCCAAGGACCTCGTCGCTTTCGACCAGCTTGCGCGTCTGTTCGACGGTCTTCGGAGGCGAGAACGCGTCATCAAGCGAAATCAACTTGATCTTGCGGCCGCTGATGCCACCCGACTCGTTAATCTTCCTCAAGTAGGCCGCTTCGATGCGGCCGAAGATGGCAAGAGAGTACGAGATCGGGCCACTATACGGGACGGTTTGTCCGATCTTGACTTCAGTGTCCGTCACGCCGGGCCCGTATTTCTTTTGGGCGATGGCGTTAGACGAAAAGCCGAATGTGATCAGGACCGTGGCAGTCGCGAGGACAAGCGAACGAGTCATGGGCATGAACTCCTCCGGGGCCGATCCGACGGGCATGCACAACCGGTCGGACTGCCCCGTTGCGCCGAGAATGATGTACAATCATCCATTGCGTCCCGAAGCCTTCCCGAAATTTTCCGAAACTTCCGAGTCACGATCCGTGGTCAAGCCGTCCCAACACCTGATCGTGATCGGTGATCGCACCGTGCGGCACGGTGATTCCCGTGCGGCCACGTGCCTGGCTGGTCCTCAGGTTCCTCGCCCTCCATGCCGGACGGCTGGTCGGCAAGAGTGAATTGATGGACGAGGTCTGGTCCGATTGCGTGGTGACCGAAGACTCCCTCGTCCAGGCGGTCGGCGATGTCAGGCGAGCGCTCGGCGAAACCGGCCGCACCGCGCTGCAGACCCTGCCGCGTCGCGGCTACATGCTGGTCGCGGGCTCCGATACCGATTCCCCCGTCCATCCCGGCGAAATGGTGGCCAACGCGGTCAGTTTAGGCGACCGCCTGCGCGCGGTCGCAGCCAAGCGCTTTGTGGGAAGGGCGGCCGAGCTGGCCCAGCTCCGTGAGGCGATTTCTGCGATCCCGTCAGCCACACCGCTGTTCTTTGTGCATGGCCCGGGAGGCATCGGCAAGACAACCCTGCTGGAGCGCCTGCACAGCGAGGCCGCGGCCAAGAGTATCCGGGTTGCAAGGATCGACGCGACCGGTCTACCGCCCGAGCCTGCGGCCGTCGTGTCGGCCTTATCCCATGCGCTGGGGGTGAATGGACAGACCGGTACGCTCGAGGAGCACGCGCCGGCCTGGCGTTTGCTTGACCGCACGGTGCTGGTGATCGACTCCTTTGAATGCCTCGAACCCTTGAGCGTCTGGTTACGCGACACGCTGCTTCCGGCGCTGCCCTCGACGGTCACGCTGGTGTTGGCGGGACGCAACGCGCCGGACACGCATTGGACAACGCATCCGCTATGGAACGGCGCGATGGCCTGTATCGCTCTGGAGTCGCTCTCGGTCGCGGAGTCGGCGCTGCTGCTCAACGTCTACGGTATTGCCCAGGGCGCCCACGCCGGCGTGTTCGATCTCTGCCACGGCCATCCGCTCGCCTTGGTTCTGCTTGCCACCGAAGTGCAGCGTCACGGCCGGGTTCCCTCCGGATTGGGTCCGGACCTCGTCAGGGCATTGACGCGACGCTGCGTTGCCGATGCACCGACGCCGTTTCATCGGGCGGCGCTCGAGGTCTGCGCGCTGGCCCTTACCACGACCGTGGACGTGCTGTCCGACGTCGTCGACGCCACGAACGCGCCCCAGCTCTTTGAATGGCTGGGCGAGCAGAATTTTACACGGGCAGGTCCACGCGGGCTGCTCCCCCACGATCTGGTGCGTGACGCGATTGCCGAGGAGTTGCGCTGGCGCGATCCGCAGAGATCGCGCGCGCTTCAGCATGCCATCAATCGACATTTGTTCTGGCGAATTCAGCAAGGCCGGGACGTTTCGCACGCCGCGGCTGAATTGCAGTTCCTGGAGCGCGATTCGCCGCTGATGCGGCGTTTCTTCGATTTCTCTGCACTAGGCAGCATACTGGTCGGTCCGGCGAGCCCGGCGGATGCGAGCGGTATTGCGCGTCTGCGCGATGCCGGGCTGCCGCCGCGCGAACGTGCCACGTTCGATCATTGGCGCCATCACGATGCGACACGTACGCTGGTCGCACGCCGCCACGACGGCGCGGTATGCGGCGTCACTCAGGTCCTGCGGTTCGACCAGCTGGATGATCGCAGCGCCGCCGTCGATCCTGTCGTGAGCGCCGTTCGGCGGGCATTGGCAAACCAGCTGCGTGATCCGCTTTCCACGGGAATATCATTGATGTCCCGGTTCACGGTGCCTGAGGGCGAACGGCGGGGGCTGAACCCGGCAATGAACGCCTTGCAGATGACCCATTTTATGCTTTGGGCGACTGAGCCCGGGTTGCGATTCTATGTTGTCGTAGCGATGCATCCTGATCATTTCGCGCCATTGTTAGAGGGAACGCGTTTTCAGCGCATGTCCGGCTGCGACCTTGACAGCGACGGCGTGCCGCTTGGTTGCTTCATGCACGACTGGCAAGCCGAATCCTGGATGGATTGGCGGAAAAACCTGTTGGGTACGCCGCGGACGGCGGAGTAGACCGAGCTAGAGCCAGTCGACATTCTCGAGAAACAGGTACGGCTCGTTCGTCGGCGTGAAGAGAAGTGTTGCCGGCCAGTCGCCGTCGTTTACGAGCTTGACGACGAGATCCTTGATGACGCTGCGGGCTGCGTCCGATGCTCGCGTTGGCGGTGGCTTGACCGGACGAGCCAGCACAATGTTGCGGACAGGCGTCGGATTGGTCAACTCCACGGCCCAGAACTCGTCGCGCTTGATCTCATCGCGGATGACCACGCCAGGCAGAATGGTGAGGCCAAACTCCAGGCGCACCAGATCCTTGATCGCGGTCACCGCATCGACCTGGAAATTGACGGTCAGATCGATGCCGAGCCTGGCAGCCGTCTCTTCGATGAGCTGGCGGATGCCGTGGTCGCGACCGGGCAGGATCAGCGGCAGCGCCGCAAGCCGCGCCGTCTTCACCGCAGTGGCATTGCCGAACCGCCGACGGCCGGCACCGACCAGAAAAAGTTTCTCCGACAAGAGCCGCTCGACACCGAGCGCCGACGTCGCCCCCGTCTCAGCTACCACGGCAATGTCGATGCGCGAGTCCTGGACTTCCGTCAGCAATCGGCTGGGCACGCCGTCCACAACCCGCAACGTAATGCTCGGATAGCGATTCTTGAGCTGCATCAGCAAGGGCGCGGCAAAGAAGGCGGCGATGCTGGCCGGCAGGCCAAGCGTTACGTTACCGGCCGGGCTGGCGGCGAAACTGCGAATCTCCTGCACCGTGTTGTCGAACTGGCCAAGGATCGAGCGGGCACGGTTGAACAGCAGCTCGCCGCACTCCGTCGGTGTCACGCCGCGCTTCTTGCGGATCAGGAGCAGAACACCGAGCTCGTGCTCGAGATTGGCGATATGCAGGCTGAGCGCCGACTGCGCGACACGCAAGTCGGCAGCGGCACGTGAGATGCTGCCGCTCTCCACGATGCGGACGAAGTAGCGGAGCTGTTTGGCATCCATCACGGCTTCGGGTGTTGCAGGATCATATCAGTGCGGCGGCGCGCGAGTCTGGCATGAACCAGAGTCTCGAGGCGACGTTTCATTGCCGCTCACGGAATGACCCGTTCGGCGCGAAAGCGCGCGAGCGTCTCCAGGATGCGATCCTCGCTGTCGAAGGTTTCGGTAAATCCGTGCCGGAAGCGCTTGCCGTCGGACATGATGACATCCCAGTCGGTATGGAAAATAAAATCACCGAACTCCCATGTCGCCATGTCTTCGTAATGATAAGCTTTGAGGCCATGACGCTGGACGACCCGATCCCAGACCGGCCCCTTGTCGTTCATCGCGGTCGCCAGCGTGAGCGTCTGCGGTTCGGCCGTCTGCATCCCGAAAAAATCGGCCAGGCGCGGCCACAGGCTCGACCAGCGGAAGGTATCGCCGTTGGTGACGTTGAAGGCCTCGTTGCCACAGCTTGCATGGGTCGCTGCCCACACCGTAGCGTGCGCGAGAAGCTCGGCATCGGTCATTTGCGTCAGGGCATGATACGCGCCCGGTTTGCCGGGAAAGCGGAACGGCAATCCCAACTCGCGCGAGACGGCGGCATAGACACCGATCAACAGCAGAAGGTTGAGAGGATTCCCGACCGCGAAGCCGCCGACCGCCTCAGGCCGTAGCGCCGTCCAGGTCCACGACTTCCCTTCAGCGCGGCCGCGCAAGAAATCCTCCTGGTCATAGTAAAAGTTGGGCGGCATGGAACGAGGATCGCTCTCCTTGGCCGGCGTCTTGAACGGCCCGATGTGCCGCCCATAGGCCTTGCCGCCCTGCATCAGCGCGACGCGCTGCAAGCCGCTGGCGACCGGCTCAATCACCTCGACAGGATGGGCCAGCAACGCGAGATTGCGGTCGACGTTCTCGGCCCGGATGCCACCGTCGAGCGCCGCATAGAAAATATGCGTGATGTCACGAAGACCACCCAGCCTCGCTGCGGTCTCGGTGCGGTTCAGCAGGTCGACCGAGATGAACCGCGCCCGACTTTCGAAATCGGGCGCCCGCCGTGACACGGCAATAATATCCCAGTCGGGCAGGTCGCTGAGGTGCTGCACCAGGCGCCGCCCGATCACGCCCAGGCCCCCGATCACCAGTGCCTTCTTTCCAGGCATGTCACGCCCTTTCGAGATCGATGTCGCGTCCGACTATTCCGCCGCCTGCACGGTGCCCAGGTACTGGCGCAACTGGGGCATCACCTGCTCGGCCATCAACGCCATCGACCGCTTGTGCAGGTCGGGCTGATCCCAGTCCTTGTGGGTGAGCAACAGCGTGCCGAAGAAACCGACCTCGTCGACCAGGGCGACAAGCTGATCGAGAACGCGCTTGGGGCTGCCGTGGATCACCATCCACTCGATGCACTTGGGGATGGTGACCGCGTCGTCCAGGATCGACTCGTCCGGCTTGAAGATCTTGAGCAGCTTGTAGGTACCCAGGTTGTCGCGGAGGTAGGCGTAGTACCAGCCGACACTGCTCTTTTCGTTGGCGAGATAGTCGGTAGCCTCGCGGTCGGTTTCCGTCACCAGAATGCTGCGCGCAAGCCGCCAGTCGGCGCGATCCGGTCGGCGGCGTGCCGCTTTGGCGCCCGCACAGTATTGCTGCCAATGGCTCTTGGCATGACCGACGGGCATGAAGTTCGCCGACACCAGGCCCCAGCCTCTTTCACCGGCGAGGCGTGCGGTAGGCGATCCTGGGCTCATGGCCGACACGGCCAGCGGCGGGAAGGGTTTCTGGTAGGGCTTCAGCATCGGGCCGATGCCAAGGCGCGGCTGGTAGGAACTGTCGATCGTGATGTCCCAGTACTTGCCCGGTATGCGATACGGTGGATCCGAGCTCCAGATGCGATGAATGATCTCGATCGCCTCGACCATCATCTCGGAGCGGTTCTTGTCGGTGACCTTGAACAGCTCGAAGTCGGAGCCGAGCCCGCCCGGCCCGACGCCCATGATGAAGCGACCCTCGCTCAGATGATCGAACATGGCGCAGTTGCCGGCCACCTGCGCTGGGTGGTGCTGCGGCAGATTGATCACGCTGGTCCCGAACTTGATCGACTTGGTGGCCGCGATCAGCGTCGCCATGAACTGCAAGGGATCGGGGATCGGCTCAGTGGCGGCGCTGTAGTGCTCGCCGACCCAGGCTTCGCTGTAGCCCAGCTTTTCGGCGAGAAGAATGGCCTCGCGATCCTCCTGAAGAACCTTGGTGTAGTCGCGCTGTGGGTCATGCAGCGGCATCATGAACAGTCCAAGTTTCATGTCCGCTCTGCGTGCGGCTGCCATGTCATATCCTCCTTGCGCCTTGGTGTGATGTCGTTGCGAGAATGGGATCTATCGCCCAGGTGCCGCGCCGCGGCCGTGCAGCAGCAGCATCGCGATGATGACAATGCCGTAGATGATCTGCCGGCTGGCTTCCGGGATCTGCATGACGCCCAGGACGCTCGATATCAGCGTGATGACCAGCACGCCCACCACAGTGCCGAGATACGTCCCGCGACCGCCGAGGATATGGGTGCCGCCCAGCACCACCGCGGCAATCGCCGGCAGCAGGTAGTCGTTGCCCATGCCCTGATAGGATTGGTCAAGACGGCCGGCCAGGAGAATGCCACCCAGTGCGCTGCACAGGCCGCTGAAGACAAAGGCCAGGCAGATCACGCGGCTGGTGAGGATGCCCGAGAGGTAGCTCGCGACTTCACGATTGCCGGTCGCGAAGATGACGCGGCCAATGACCGAGCGCCGCAGCGCCACCACCAGCGCAACGCCCAGTATCAGCCACACCCACAGCACATTGGGGATGCCGAGCACGGTGCTCTCACGGCCCAGCCAGCGCATCAATCCCGAGGCCTTGGTCTGCGGCGCGAAGCCACCGGTATAGACGACGGCCAGACCGAGCAGCACGGCGTTGGTCGCCAATGTGAGAATCATCGACGGCAAGCGCACGAAGCCGGTGCCGATGCCGTTGATCAATCCCATCACGACACCGACCATCAGGCCTGCCGGAATCGCCAGCGGCGCCCACGCCTCGCCCAGGCCAACCACGGCGGTGGCCACCATCGCCGCGCCCGTCATGGTCCAGGGGATCGACAGATCGATGTGGCCGAGCAGGATCACCACCATGGCCCCGCTCGCGACAATGCCCAGGAACGAGGCGATGCGCAGCTGCTGCACCAGGTATTTCACCGACAGGAACTCGGGCAGATAGAGACTGCCGACGAGCACGATCAAGATAACCGCAGCGCCCGCAACCAGAACCGGGTTGTCGATGCCCTTGATGAAGGGGCGGCTGCCGACCTGCTCGCGGTTCACATCCTGCGTGCTGATCAGCTCGAGGCGGTTCTTCACCCGCAGCAGACGCACCGCACCAAGGCTGATGGCGGCCAGCAGCACCAGTCCCTCGTAGAGTGGCTGGGTGAGTGGCGAGACCCCTGAAAAGAACAGCACGCCGGTGATGGTGCGCAGCGCATAGGCCCCAAAGATCGATCCGATGGCGCCACCTGTGCCACCCAGCAACGATGTGCCGCCTATCACCACGGCCGCGATCGACCGCAGCGTATAGTCACCGCTGATATGCGCATCGCCGCTCAGCGTCTGGAACCCAAGGAACAGTCCGCCCATCGCCGCGAAGAAGCCGCACAGCGCATAGGCGGCGATCTTGGCGCGGCCCACGTTCAGGCCCGACATGTAGGCGGCGTTTTCCGAGGAGCCCGCGGCGTAGCAGCCGCGTCCTGGCATCGAGTGCTTGAAAGCAAGCCAGATGCCGGCAGCGACCACCAAGAGGACCACCGACACCGGAAGAACACCGAAAAGGGTGCCGGTGAGAATATCGCCAAGATCGGCATCGAGCTCGCCGCCGGGAACCGGCCGCAGCAAATAGGCGACTCCCGTGAACGCCGCGCCCGTGGCCAACGTCGCGATGATCGGCTGCAGGCGGCCATAGACGATGATGAGCCCGTTGAGCGTACCGCAGGCCGTGCCGGCGGCCAGCACCAGCACGATGCCGAAGGCAACCTGCAGCGGCGTGCCGCTCACGACATTGGATGCCAGGCAGTTGGTCAGGGCCAGGATGGCGCCGACCGACAGGTCGAGGCCGCCGGTGAGGACCGGCAGCGTCTGCGCCATGGCGACGAACGCCAGCGCCGCACCCTCGTTGGCGGCGGTCTGGAAGACGAGTGGCTGGAAACCGCGCGGATGGAGCAGGTTGAAGACAGCGAACAAGGCGACGAACAGCGCGAGCGCCCCCAGCTGGCCGGCGTTGTGCCGCAGCCAGATGCCGAGATGGCGATCGACGGCGGCACCCCGCGCCACGTCAGGTGTCGCGATGCGGTTCAGAGTATCCTCGCTCACCGTCGACTCTTTCAATGCACGGTGCCGGTCTGCAGGCTGAGCGACGCAGCAACAATGTTGGCCTCCGTGATCGCCTCGCCGCGCAGCTCTCGTACGACACGGCCTTGGTAGAGGATGACGATCCGATCGGACATCCCGATCAGTTCATCGTAGTCGGTGCTGTAGAACAGGATACTGGCACCGGCATCGGCGAGCCGACGCATGATGCGGTAGAGCTCCTCCTTGGTTCCCACATCGATGCCACGCGTGGGATCCATCAGCAGGATGACCCGCGGCTCGGTCATCAGCCACTTCGCCAGTACGACCTTCTGCTGGTTGCCGCCGGACAGGCTGCCGACCGGTGCATCGAGGGTCTCGGCCTTGATCTGCAGGGATTGCGCCGCATCCGATACCAGCGCCGTTTCCACCGCGCGATCGACCAGGAGCCGGCGCGACACGCGATCAAGGGCAGCCAACGTCATGTTCTCGCGAACCGACATGGTCATCACCAGTCCCTCGGTCTTGCGGTCCTCGGGCACCAGCGCCAACCGCGTGCCGGCGGCGCACGCCGCGGCGGGACTGTTGACCGCGACGGGCCGGCCATCGAGGGCGACCGTGCCTGTCATCTCCCGCAGGACACCGAACAGGCCAAGCAGCAGTTCGCGTTGGCCCTGGCCGTCGAGGCCACCGAGTCCGACGATCTCGCCGCGGCCGACCGCCAGCGTGATGTCGGACAGCCGATCACCCCAGGACAGGTTGTCAACCGACAGGACGGTCTCGCGGACAGCCGCCGTCGGCTCGGGTTTGGCGGGGTAGACCTGCGTGATCTCGCGGCCGATCATCATTTGCACGATTTCGTCCGAGCCATGCGCGCCGCGCGCGAAGCTCGCGATATGGCAGCCGCCGCGAAAGACGGTGCACGTGTCGGCGAGATCTTCGATCTCGTGCATGCGGTGCGAAATGTAGAGAATGGTGAGGCCGCGGCGACGCAGATCGCGAACGATCCGGTAGACGCGATGCGCATCGGCTGCCGTCAGCGCCGACGTCGCTTCGTCGAGAACCAGGATGCGCGGGTTGCGTCCCAGCGCCTTGGCGATCTCGATCAGCTGGCGGCGCGAGAGCGGCAGATCCTTCACATGCAGGCGCGGATTGATGTCTTCGCAGCCAATCGACGCCAGCAGGTCTTCGGTACGGCGCACCTGGGCCTTCACGTCGATGAGGCCAAAACGGCGCGGTGCGTCCGTAATGCAGATGTTGTCCGCCACCGACAGGTCGGGGATGAGCGACAGTTCCTGGAACACGCAGGCGATGCCGTGGCGGATCGCGTCGCGCGGCGTCTGGAACTGGACCTCTGTCCCGCCCAGGCGCAGGCGGCCGGTGTCAGGGCGAATCGCGCCGCCAATCACCTTGATCAGCGTGCTCTTGCCGGCGCCATTCTCACCGAGGATGGCATGGATCGAATGGGTCGATGCGGTGAAGTCGACGTTGTCGAGCGCCAGAACACCGCCGAAGCGCTTCGAGACCTGCGACAGGTCAAGAAGCGGCGCAGATGCGACCGTCTCACCCGGCGGCTCAGGCGTGGAGCGCGTGTGCATCTCGTGCGAATTCATGCGTTTATCGTCACGCTGGGTGCCGCCGCACCGGCGGCCGCAGTGAGCGTGGCGGCGCACAAACCGCCGCCACGACCCTGCGCAGCAGAAGCTAGTTGTTGTCGGGCGTCTGCTTCAGCAGCTCTTCGATCGGCAGAACGACGTCGCATTCCTTGAAGTCGGCGCCAGCCTGGAAGTTGTCCGGCAGCTTCGACGAATAATTGACGCCGTCCTTGAGATCCTTCGAGTACAGGGTCGGTACCGGCAGGCCGGCATGCTGCGGCAGCTTCTTGCCCTGGAGCAGTCCGATGAGGCCCTTCATCGCGACCACCGACAGGGCCGGCGATTGGACGCGCGCGACACTGCTCCAATTGCCCTGGTTGATGATGCGCAGCGAGCCGTTCTCGCCGGCGCCACCGATCGGTACCTGCGGATGCTTGGCGTCGAGCAGCGCATTCATGAGACCGGTCGTGCCGTGCTGCGTCACGATACCGATGAACTGGCCATGGGTGGCGATAGCGTCCGAGACTACCCGCTGCACCGTGCCGTCGTCCCAGTTGCCGACCACCGTCACGATCTCGATCCCCGGCTTTTTGGCGAAGACGTTGTGGAAGCCGATGGAGCGGTCACGATCAACGGAATTGCCCGGCAGGCCACGGACCTCGAGGACCTTGCCTGTCTTGGTTTTCATGTTGTCGAACACGAACTGAGCGCTGACCTGCTCGAGTTCGACCTGGGGTTCGTTGACCAGCATGATATCGGTGCTGTCGACGACATTATCGAAGGACACCAGCAGCGTGCCGGCGCGCCGGGCGCGGGTGATCGTCGGACCGAACGACGTCGGGTTGACCGCAATGAAGATGATGCCGTCATACCCGGCCGCGACCAGGTTATCGATCGCCGCGATCTGGGTCGCGACGTCGGTGCCGGTGCTGATGATCTTGAGTTCCTTGAAGTTTTTGGCGTTTTCCGGTCGGGCTGCCCAGGCCTTGAGGCTCTGGATCATCTGGATACGCCAGCTGTTGCCGACAAAGCCGTTCACCAGTGCCAAGCGGTAGGGACCCGGCTTCGCAGGGTAGGACAGCGTTTTCGTCGTTCCCGGCATCGGCTTGAAGCACTGCGGGTCGAACATATCCTGGGCCGTCGCCGAGGCCGTGGCCCACAATAGGAACGCGCCACCGAGGGCCGCGAGCATGCCTGCTCGACGGACACAAAGCCGAGACCGCCGCATCATAGGCTTCCTCCATTCGCTTTTTCGTTTTGAATGGATCGACTATGTCGCAGCGGAATGTGGAAACAAAATATTATATATCTCGAACCTACGATCTAATTTTTAGATATCTCGAGCCAGGAACAGGCCGGTTCCATCCTGTGGCCCGTGCGGTTGAGGCCGGCGCCCGTCGATCGGCCGGGCTGGACGGGCCATGCTGAGTTGCTTGACATGCAGCCACCCCGAAAGTACCTCTCTGCCATGATTTCGCGCCCTGCGTCTCAAAACGCCCTTGCGGCGGCTATTCGAACGCTTACCGACCGAACTTGAGGCGGCCGGGCGCTTTCTCCTGCGCGGGAGGGCCCCCCGGCCCTAGTTGTCCCAGCGGCGGCCACAACCGGCGGCTGCCGCGGCACGAGGCCTTGTGCCTGTGCGGTTGGTCCCCGATTTCGAGTTCCCATCCATGATCAATATCTCCCTACCGGACGGCAGTGTCCGGTCGTTTGCCCGTCCGGTGACGGGCGCCGAGGTCGCCGGCGCCATCGGCGCCGGCCTCGCCAAGGCAGCGCTTGCCGTCAAGGTGAACGGCGAACTACGCGATCTGGCCCGTCCCATCGACGGGGACGCCCAGGTCGCCATCGTCACGGCCAGGGATCCCGAGGGCCTGGAGCTGCTGCGCCACGACGCCGCCCACGTGTTGGCGCAGGCCGTCCAGGAGCTCTATCCCGGCACGCAGATCACGTTCGGGCCGGCAACGGAAAGCGGCTTCTACTACGACTTCGCCCGTGCCGAGCCGTTCACGCCCGAGGATTTCGAGAAGATCGAGAAGCGGATGGCGGAGATTGTCGACCGCAACTTGCCGATCGAGCGCGAGGTGTGGGATCGCGCCAAGCTCAAGTCGTATTTCCTCGAGCACGGCGAGACGTTCAAGGCCGAGTGGTCCGATGAGCTGCCGGCCAACGAGGAGATCACGGTCTACCGCCAGGGCGCGTGGCTCGACATGTGCCGGGGCCCGCATCTGCCGTCGACGGGCAAGTTGGGCAAGGCGTTCAAGCTGATGAAGGTGTCGGGCGCCTACTGGCGCGGTGATGCCAAGAACGCCCAGCTGCAGCGCATCTACGGCACGGTCTTCTTCGACCGCAAACAGCTCGACGCCTATCTCACGCAGCTCGAGGAAGCCGAGCGCCGCGATCATCGCAAGATCGGCAAGGAAATGGGCCTCTTCCACCAGCAGGAAGAGGCGGCCGGCATGGTGTTCTGGCACCCCAAGGGCTGGGCGCTGTGGCGCGTGCTGGAGGATTACCTGCGCCACCGTCTCGACGAGGACGGATACCAGGAGGTCAAGACGCCCCAGCTCGTCGACCGACGCCTGTGGGAAGCGTCAGGTCACTGGGAGAAGTTCCGCGAGAACATGTATCTCTCGGAGAATGAAGAAGGCCTGCGCGCGTTCATGGACAACCAGGGCCAGCGCATCTTCGCGCTGAAGCCGATGAACTGCCCTTGTCATGTGCAGATCTTCAACCAGGGCCTCAAGAGCTACCGCGACCTGCCATTGCGCTTGGCCGAATTCGGCTCCTGTCATCGCTTCGAGCCGTCGGGCGCCCTGCACGGCATCATGCGGGTGCGGAGTTTCACACAAGACGACGCACACATCTTCTGCACCGAGGCGCACATCAAGGCCGAAGGCGTCCGGTTCTGCGAGCTGCTACGCCGCGTCTACCGCGAGATGGGCTTCCCCGATTTCTTCGTGAAGTTTTCGGACCGGCCGCCGGTGCGCGTCGGCAGTGACGACGTCTGGGATCAGGCCGAGAGCGCCTTGAAGGAAGCGTCGCTGGCCGCCGGCCTTGAGTACCAACTCAACCCGGGTGAAGGCGCCTTCTACGGTCCCAAGCTGGAGTTCGTGCTGCGCGATGCCATCGGTCGGGATTGGCAGTGCGGCACCTTCCAGGTCGACTTCCTGGTACCGGGCCTGCTGGGCGCCCAGTACGTAGCCGAGGACAGCTCACGCAAGACACCGGTGATGCTGCACCGCGCCATCTTCGGCTCGTTCGAACGCTTCATCGGTATCCTGATCGAACACTACGTCGGCCGCTTCCCGCTCTGGATGGCGCCGACGCAAGCGGTGGTATGCACGATCGTGAACGATGCCGACGGCTATGCCGGCGAGGTCGCTGCTGCCCTGGTGGCGGCAGGCCTTCGGGTGGACGTCGATCGGCGCAACGAGAAGATCAACTACAAAGTCCGCGAGCATTCATTGGCCAAGACGCCGGTGTTGATCGCCGTCGGCAAGCGCGACATCGATGGCCGCACGGTGGCGATCCGCCGCCTGGGGTCGGAAAAGCAGGAAACCCTTGCGTTGGACGAGGCCGTTCATAGATTGTCAGAGGAAGCACGCCCACCACGTTAGGGCGTGCACCGCGTAGCCAGTCGGGCGGGGTCCGGTCGACCCTGCCCGCATCCCAGCCCCGGTAGCATGACTGCCGGGGTATCAACGAAGGAGAGCGACGATAGCAAGACCGATGCAACAGTCCGCGCCCACCCGCGAGGGTCCGCGCGTGAACCGGGAGATCCGGGCGTACAATGTGCGCCTGATCAGC